>OASD01000295.1_pt1 | contig 22651 bp, 16 predicted proteins | sample 1475531 | NCBI WGS metagenome assembly OASD01 (sample SAMEA3360668, study PRJEB22359) | human gut metagenome | biome: ENVO:urban biome; feature: ENVO:human-associated habitat; material: ENVO:feces | place: Bangladesh | collected 2011
AGCTCCCAAAAGATTTATCTCCTTTGTTTGAGTGGCGTTGAGGGGCTTTTGAGCGGGGCTCAAAAGCCCCTCAACGATCATGTGACAAACTTACAGCTAAAGACCGGTGATCCCTCCGGGGCTTCGCCCCTGCGGGATCGCCAGACGTGTGCGTTAGGAGAGAAATCTCGCATTGCAGATCTCCTCCGCATAGCGGATGACCGATGCCTACGGAAAGGGCACCCGCAAGGGGTGACTCCCGGATGAGCCCCCCCTGGTTTATAATTACCCTAACGCTCAAATGCGTCATCCCTGCCCCCGAAAATACTGTCGTTACCTCGGCCAATTCTTTTACCGATATTAGAGATCACTAATACCGATATTAGAGATCACTAATACCGATATTAGAGATCACTAATACCGGTATTAGAATGGAGCGTGTGGCGGGACGCTCCCTAAGCGGTATATTTGCGGTATGAGAGAGCGATCAGCAATACTTGACTTCTTCCCCTTCACCCCGACGCCGTCACAGGCGCGGGTGATCGATAAGCTGGACGACTTCCTACGCCACGGGGAGGAGGACTCCCTCTTCCTCCTCCGTGGCTATGCGGGGACGGGTAAGAGCAGCCTCGTCGGTGCCTGGACCCGGATGCTGGTCTCGATGGGCGTACCGGTGAGGCTCTTGGCACCGACGGGGCGGGCAGCTAAGGTGCTGGGGGCCTACTGCGGCATGCCGGCCTACACGATCCACCGGACGATCTACCGTCAGCGGATCGGGGCGGGGGGCGCCTTCACCTACGACCTCGGCTACAACGCCGGGCAGCAGGGGACCGTCTTTGTGGTCGATGAGGCATCGATGATCAGCAATCAGAGCGAGGGAAACGACTCCTTTGGCAGCGGTCGGCTGCTGGATGACCTGATGGACTTCTGCCACTCGGTGCCGTACAGCAGGATCGTGCTCATCGGTGACGATGCGCAGCTGCCCCCTGTCGGCACGCCGCAGAGTCCCGCACTCTCGCCGGACTACCTGCGGGGCTACTGCTCCTACCTCTACGAGGAGACGCTGACCGACATCGTGCGGCAGGAGAGCGCCGGCGAGATCGTCCTGACGAGCTACGACCTGAGGCAGCGGATCGCTGACCTGCAGCAGGGGCAGCCGTGGACCGAACCGCTACTGGCGACCCCGCGCCGGGGCGGGGAGGTGCGGATCATCTCGGGATACGACCTGCCGGAGCTGATGGAGGAGTCCTACCGAAGGGCGGGGCAGGAGGAGACGGTGCTGATCACGCGGTCCAATCGCGAAGCAGAGTCCTACAACCAAGGCATCCGCCACCAGACCCTCGGCTACGAGGAGGAGGTGGTGCCGGGCGAGCGGCTGATGGTGGTGCGGAATAATTACTTCTACCAGCCGGTGGATGGTGAGGGAAAGCAGACCGGGGGCTTCATCGCCAATGGCGAGATCCTGGAGGTGCGGGATGCGCGCCGCACGGCAGAGCTGTATGGCTTTACCTTCAGGGATGCGGAGCTGGTGGATGGCGAGGGAGGCTTCGTCTCGGCGAAGATCCTCTTAGAGAGCCTCTACAGCGGCACCGCAGCCCTCACGGGCGAGCAGCGACAGCTGCTCTTTGACAACGTCGCCCTCGACTACCCCGGGGTGCAGTCGCGCCGGCAGCTCTACACGGAGATGCGGAAAAATCCCTACCTCAATGCGCTACAGATCAAGTATGCCTACGCCATGACCTGCAATAAGGCTCAGGGCGGTCAGTGGCGCGAGGTCTTTGTGAGCTTCGGGTACCTGACGCCGGAGATGATCGACCTATCGTTCCTCCGGTGGTTTTACACCGCGGTGACGCGTGCCACTGAGCGGCTCTACCTGATCGACCCGCCCGCCTTCATCTTTGGGCAGACCGAGGAGGAGGCGATCCAGCTGAGAGACCTTTAGATCAAGTCAAGGATGATGGCATCGGAGATGTCGATGCCGTGGAGGGAAAGGTGGAGCCGGTCGCCCTCGAGCAGCAGGTCACCCGACACGATATAGGGCTGTGCCCTCTGTAGTACCTTTTCCCTAACTCCTGAGGCGAAGAGACGCTCCATCTCACTCAGCGAGAGTCCCTCGCAGGTGCGCAGGTGGGTGAGGACGTACTCCTCGAGAGCCATCTCGGGGGTGATGCGCTCGTAGGTGCGACTGAGGAAGGGGGTGGAGCGGAGGAGCTGACGACAGTAGAGCGTGACGTCGCTCGGGTCGTAGGATCTCCAGGGGTGGATGTAGCTGTGCGCGCCGGGCCCGAGGCCGATGTAGGGGACCCCGTGCCAGTAGGAGCTATTGTGCCTCGAGCGGTAGCCGGGGAGGGCAAAGGCGGAGATCTCATAGTGTTCATACCCTGCCGACCGCAGTCGCTCGGCGACGTAGTGCGACTGCCGGAGGCTCTCCTCCTCATCGATGGCGCTCACGCGCCCTCGCCGCAGCCGGTAGTGGAGCGGGGTCCCCTCCTCGTAGATCAGGTGGTAGGCGGAGATGTGGGTCGGCTCTAAGGCGACCAGTGCATCGAGGTCAGTCCTCAGAGTCTCCTCGGTGGAGCCGGGGATGCCGTAGATCAGGTCGAGGGAGATATTCCTCACCCCTCGGCGGTGGAGCTCCCGGACGAGTGCCCGCGTCTCCTCGCCGGTGTGACGCCTGCCGAGGAAGCGGAGCAGGCTCGGGTCAAAGGACTGTGCACCGATGCTGAAGCGATTGACCCCCGTTGCGATCACTTCGTCCAGGTCCAGCGTGGAGAGGTCCCCGGGATTGCACTCAAGGGTGACCTCCGCCTCGGCAGCGACGTCAAAGGAGCGACGGAGCCGGCGGATGATGTCGCTGATGGCGTGCCCCCGGAGGAGCGAAGGGGTGCCACCGCCGAAGTAGATGGTCTCCACCGGCTCTCCCGCCAGCTCGTAGGAACGCAGATCGATCTCAGTGGCGAGCGCCCTCAGGTAGTCCTCGACGGGGTGGAGGTTGGTGACGGAGTAGAAGTCGCAGTAGGGACACTTCGTCTTGCAGAAGGGGATATGGACGTAGACCCCGGCCATCGGTCAGATCTTGATCTCCTCGAGGCTCACCAGCTTATTCATAATCGCATAGACGGTGAGGCCGGAGGCGGAGTGGATGTCGAGCTTCTTGACGATATTGCGCCGATGCGTGGTGACGGTATTGATGGAGATGAAGAGCTTGTCGGCGATCTCCTTATTCGTCATCCCCTTGACGACGCCGATGACGATGTCTCGCTCGCGCGGGGTGAGCTCCCCCACCACCTCTCTCTCACCCTCCTCGGCCGTGAGGAGAGCGGAGATCAGGTCGATCACTTCCTTATCGCTCTCCTCGGCGGATAGATGTCCCTCGCACCGCTCTGCCAGCAGCTCATCGGTGATCGTGTCGCAGTATAGGATGAAGCGCGTCTCGGGCAGGTCAGCAATGGTCCGGAGCGTCTCGATGAGTGGTGGGCTGCAGACATTGCAGGAGACGATGACGATGTCCGGGCGGAGGCTCCGTATGGTCCGGACGAGGGTAAAGGGGTCCCTCAGGGTATGTACCGTCACATCGGGCCCCTTCTCCCGCCCGATAAGGGTCGCGAGAGTCTCCTGTGTGCGGCTGTCAGAGAGCGCTATGAGTAGGTTGGCTTTCATCGTGAGGAGCTCTTCTCGAGAGCCTTGATGCAGGGGATGAAGATCAGATTTTCTATATCATTGTGATTGAGCAGCTCCTCACCACAGGCGTAGAGGTCGTGGAGGACGTTGTAGAGCTTGAGATTGGCCTCCCAGGTGTAGTACTTGAGGAAGAGGCTCTTCAGCTCGTGCATCTTCAGCTCCACCTGATCGTGGTGCTTCTCAAAGTTGATGATGCTGTAGTCTCGCTTTCCCTCCCCTCCCCGGAGCAGTCCCTCAGCGTAGGGGAAGACCACCTCATCCTCGTAGTGCATATGATTGCGCACCTCCTTGCAGTAGTCGGCAAAGTAGCGCTGCACCACCACCCGTATGTCGTGCGGAGCACCCTCGAGTGCCACCTCGAGCGCCTCGCCGATGTCGGGCAGCCTAACCTCTAAGAAATAGCGGTGGCTGGTGCGGAGGAAGGAGATGATCTGCGCCACGTCGATCGTCTCAGGATCAGGCGTGAGTGTCTCCCGCAGGTCGGGGTAGAGGTCGAAGTGGACGAGGTACATAAAGGTATCGGTATCCACGTGATTGGCCTCGCACACCTCGCGTATCGTGTGGTCGCCCATCCCGAGGGGGATCCCGAGACGAGAGATGAGGGAGAAGATATTGTAGTGCTCGCTCAGCAGGTCAGCCATCCTCGAGTGGTCTGTGTAGTGTCGCCGATTGGTCATACTTGGTAGCGCTTAAGTGTGAGTGTCTCGCCGTCCCAGACGGCATAGCTATGGTACTTGATCCAGTCCCCGAGGAGGATCACGCGGCTGTGATCGCCCACGGGATGATCCGCCATGCGGTGGCGGTGACCGAAGAGGTAGTACTCCGGTGCCTCCTCTTCCCTCTCGCGCGCATCCGCCTCAGCATAGTGCACGAGATACTCCTCCCCGATCTCAGGCTGTGGGAGCTGCCGGCTCTTCCTGAGACCTCGCTCGCGACTCCTCCGCGCCCACCCTTGGGCAAGTGGGATCGTCAGCCATGCGGGCAGGAGGCCATAGAAGAACTGGCACACCCTCGAGTGGAAGATCGCCCGCGTGACGGCGTAAGCCTTGCTCGGTGCATACTCGTCGCCGTGAGCGATGAAAAAGCGGTGCCCCTCCAGCTCCATCGATGTCGCCTCTCGGTGCAGTGTGCAGCCGATCTCCGTGGGGAGGTAGTCGGAGATCCAGATGTCGTGATTGCCGGTGAAGAAGTGAATCTCCACGCCCTCGTCCACCATCTCGCCCAGCAGCCCTATCGTGCGGGTAAATCCCCGCGGCACCACCTGCCGGTACTCGTACCAGTAGTCGAATATGTCGCCCACCAGTATGAGTCGCTTCGCTTCAGGCTCTATACTGTGGAGCCACCGGACAAAGAGTCGCTCCGCCTCTCGAGGATCGTCGTGGTAGGGCGACCCGAGGTGGAGGTCGGAGGCGAAGAAGGTCTTGGTGCGGGCGGTCATAGTAGAGGAAGGACTACATCATCCCCAGCTCCAGCTTCGCTTCATCGCTCAGCATAGACTGGTCCCACTGGGGCTCAAAGGTGATCTCGATATGGACCTCTGTGATCCCCTTTACAGCCTTGACCTTCATCTCGAGATCCTCGCAGAGGAAGTCGCTGACGGGGCAATTGGGCGACGTGAGCGTCATGGTGATATTGACGACGCCGGTATCGTGATCCACATCGACATCGTAGATCAGTCCCAGGTCGTACACATTGACCGGGATCTCGGGGTCGTAGACTGTGCGGAGGGCGGCGATGATCCGCTCCTCCAGCTCTAGTGGATTCTTATCTTGATTGCTCATTCTGTACTTTCTTTACTATCCTTGGCGCGCGTCAGTAGGTAGAGGATCCCCTCGCTGAGGATCAGGTCGGGCGCCTTAGGGTTCTTATCAAAGGTCTCATTGGCCACCTCCTTGTCGGGTGCGATGCCACCCTCGATCGACCTCTTGTGTATGTCGAGGCTCTTGACGGCGGAGTAGCGCACGCGCCAGCCATTGGGCAGCTCCGAGGTGGCGGGCATACCGCCGCCTCCACCGGAGGGGAGACCGATGCGGTAGACGTTGGGGGCGAGGGCGACCTTGACGAGGAAGTCATTCGTCGCGCTGTAGCAGCCCCGGTCCTGAAGGATCACGAGGGGCTTCTTGGTCCAGCGCCGACCCTTGGCGGGAGTGACGTAGATCTCCTTGGGGGTCGAGTAGCTGTCTCGTCCCGGTCCGGTCTTGTGGGTCGCATAGCCGACCAAGGTCCGCTCGTCGAAGAAGTAGCCGGCGAGGTCGGAAGCGTTGCTGACGAGACCGCCCCCATTTCCCCTCACGTCGAGGATGATCCCATCGGTATTGTCGAGGTACTTCAGGATGAAGTCCATACTGCCGAGGGACGAGGAGAAGCTATTGTAGCGGATGTAGCCGATGCGGTGGTCGGGCTGCCCCTTGATGCCAAAGTTATTGTAGAGCATGCCCCCCGACTGCATGAGGTAGCCGGAGATCTGTCTCTGCCTCATATATATGTTAAGACCCTCCGTAGGGTCGCCCGCCCAGTCGCTATTGGCACTGACGTCAAAGCCGGTCATCAGATTGACGTGTCCATCGTGCAGCTCATTGAGCATCTCCGCCATGAGGTGAAAGAAAGCGAGGTCATTGGCCACCTTCTTCTCCTCCATGAGGTCGATCTCCTTACTGTAGACGGTGTGGATCGAGTCCCAGTCGATGCCCTTCTCGTCGAGGAAGCAGTAGCGCTCGTCGATGATCGTCCAGAGGGCCTCAAAATTGGCTCTGTAGTCGGTATTCTCCGGCTGCGAGGGGATGCAGGCAGAGAGTCCGAGGAGGAGGGCCACCACTGCGGGTAGAGAGTGTGTGAGTCTGAGTCCCATAGCCTTAGTATGATGAACTGACGTGAGCGGAGCGGAGGGCGCGCCCACCGGAGAGAGCAGAGGTCTCAAGGGTGAGCCCCAGGACAAGGCCGACGCTGCCAAGCTGGTACTTGGTATGATTGATCTGCTCCGTGTTGCCGATGTGCTGAAGCCCGACGACCCAGGTGGTGCTGTGGATCGGCAGCTCGATGAGCAGTCGCTGACGGATCGAGCGACTATTGTGCGGTGCGGTGAGGTAGAGACGGATCGGAGCCCTATTATCCCCCGAGACATACTCGTAGTAGCTCTGTCCGTAGTCGGGGTGGTAGGCGACGTGGAGGAGAGGGAGCGAAAGGGTGTAGGAGAGGCGCATCGGGAGCGTCTCCCACGGGATCCGGTAGCTGAGGCGTGACCAGGCATCGAGGCCGGTCGTCGCCTTGACATTCGCCACGTTATTACTATTGGAGAGCTTGAGATTGCCCTGCACCGTAAGCGACCAAGCGGGGGCTACCTCCAGCCTCAGCCCGGTACGCTCCAGCAGGGTGTAGGCAAAGGCTGTCTGTGTGTAGAGACCGGGGAGATACATCGGGGTGCCATTCGCCTTATTTTTCGGCATCCCAAGCCCTAAGTCCAGGTCTTGCCTGAGGTGCCAGCGGTCGGCAAAGTAGGGGCGATCCACCCCGAGCGAGACCCGGAGGTCATCTCCCGTGTGGGCGGAGGGGCTCACATACTGATCGATGACGCCTACCCGCCCACCGATGAGCAATATCTCGCGGTGCGTGGTGTAGAGCTGCCCATCGTAGGTCCACGGCTCACCGTGGATGTACTCTCGTGTCTGTCGGCCGAGCTTCTCAAGTCGGTCACTCACTCTCTGCCTCCATCCTCCGGTCTGTGCCACACCGGGGAGAGAGAGGCTCAGAGTCAGGACCAGCAGTAGTGCAGCCTTGCGGTATCTCTTACTCATCCTCTTCGTCCTTAAATGCCAGTCTCTGCTGACGGGTTACCTCCTCGATCACCTGTGCTTCCTCCTCGGCTCTGTCGTCCACGTCGGGCTCTCCCTCGCCGTCGGGGGCATCCTCCTCGTCCGGATCATCGTCTCCCTCCTCATCCTCAGGTCGCTTCAGGGGCTCCAGCTCGTGCACCTCCGTAACAGGACTGGTGCTGATGCGCTTGCCCTTGGCTCGCACGCCCTTGACGGCAATGAAGTCCTCCGCCTCGATCTCCTCCGCCGGTCCCTCCTCGTAGACTACCTCCACGCGGGCGTAAGGCTCATCGGAGAGGAGGAGAAGGGTGTCGTCGGGATTGGTGAGGATGGAGTCTTTCTTCCGCAGCTTATCCTCCTCGAGGAGGAAGCGCTTCAGGTAGGTGTAGCCCTCCTTGCTATTGTGGTAGACGAGGGTCCAGACCTTCTCCGGATCATACTGCTCGATCACGAGGATATTTCGCTCGAAGTGGTTGCTGTCGGAGAAGTCGGAGAGGTACACTGTGCCGTCGTTGAGCACCACGAGGAGCTTGTCGTCTCCCATAAACTCGCCTAAGTAATCGCCCCGCTCATCGTAATTGAGGCGGAAGACGTCGCGATCAAACCATACGTCCCTGCCTCCGAGGGTGCTCTTGCCCTCCTCCTTGAGCGAGATGCGGAAGACCGGCTCCTTCGTCAGGATATTCCCTCGCGCTTGGCGTCCCTTGATCAGCAGGTCAGCAAAGTCGGTCTCAAAGATCAGCCCGCTCTTGCGCCGCCGCTTCTTGGCACTCGGTCGCAGCACGGTCTTGATCACCTCCGCCTCACCATTGGGATTGGCAGTAAAGTAGAGCACCTTGGACTCCGCCTTGCCGCGCGTCAGGTCGTACTCCCGGTCGCGGATCACGGAGGTGACGGCGAAGCGCTTGATGAAGGCGGTACCCTCCTTGCCGTCGCGGTAGACGACGTTGTAGATCGTCCGCTCGTCGCCGCGCACCCAGCGCGCCACGTGGATGATGTCCTTGCCGACGAAGCTCTTCTCGCTCACCTTGGTGATGAAGTAGACCCCGCTACGGAGGAAGACGATCACATCATCGATGTCGGATACGTCGCCGACGTACTCCGCTTTCTTGAGCCCCGTGCCGATGAAGCCCTCCTTGCGGTCCACGTAGAGCTTCTCACTCTTCACCGCCACCTTTGCCGCCTCGATGTCGTCGAAGCTCCGGATCGTCGTCCGTCGCGGGTACTGCCTCCCGAAGTCCTCGTACAGGGTCTCGTACCAGCTGATCGCCTCACTGCGGACATCGCCGAGGCGTCGCTCAGTGTCTGCCATCTCGTCCATGAGGTGGGCGATGGAGGCGTCGCTTTTTTCCTTATTAAACTTCAGGATCCTCGCCATCTTGAGCTCCAGGAGGTGCTTCAGATCCTCATCCGTCACGAGGCGGAAGAAGCTCTCCAGCACATCCTCCAGCCGCCCTCGTATGTGTGCCACCACCTCGGGGACACTCTTGGCCTCCTCGAAGTCCTTATCCTTGTAGATCCGCCGGGTAATGAAGAGCTGCTCGAGGGACTCCAAGAGGTGCTGCTCCTGCAGCTCACTCAGCCGGATCCCCAGCTCGGCACGGATGTAGCCCATCGTCCGCTCACAGCCGTCAGCGAGCACCTCACTCACGGTGAGGAACTCCGGGTGGTCGTCTCGCACCACGCAGCAATTGGGCGAGAGAGAGATCTCGCAACCGGTGAAGGCGTAGAGCGCATCGATCGTCTTGTCGGGCGAGACACCGCCCGGCAGCTGGATCTCGATATTGGCCTCAGCAGCGGTCTTGTCGTTGATCTTCTTGATCTTGATCTTCCCCGTCTCATTCGCCTTCAGGATCGAATCGATGAGGGAGCCTGTCGTGGTCGAGTAAGGCAGCTCGGTGATCGCGAGGGTGTGGGAGTCGACCTTCTCGATCCGTGCCCTCACCTTCACCTGACCACCTCGCTCTCCGTCGCTGTACTTGGCGACATCGACGAGTCCGCCGGTGGGGAAGTCCGGGTAGAGCTCGTAGGGCTCCCCGCGGAGGTAGCTGACGCAGGCCTGCAGCAGCTCGCCCACATTGTGCGGCAGGATCTTGCAGGAGAGTCCGACGGCGATGCCCTCGGCGCCCTGAGCGAGGAGGAGGGGAAACTTCACCGGCAGATTGACCGGCTCCTCGTTGGCTCCGTCGTAGGAGGGGACGTAGTCGGTGATCTTGGGGGAGAAGAGGACCCTCTTGGCGAGGGGCGTGAGGCGTGCCTCAATGTAGCGCGGTGCCGCTGCGCCGTCACCGGTGAGGAGGTTGCCCCAATTGCCCTGACACTCGATCAGTAGACGTCTCTGACCCAGCTGCACGAGTGCGTCCCCGATACTCGCATCACCGTGCGGGTGTAGCTGCATCGTCTGGCCGACGATATTAGCTACCTTGATCAGCCGATCCTCCATCTGCGACATCGTGTAGAGGATCCGTCGCTGGACCGGCTTAAGCCCGTCGGAGATATAGGGCACCGCCCGCTCCAGGATCACGTAAGAGGCATAGGAGATGAACCAAGAGCGATACATCCCCGACAGCACGTAATTGCCGTGGCTGTCGTGGGTCCGCCCATACCGCACCTCGTCGGCCAGCGGCGACCCCTCCTCGGTCGGCGTCAGCCCCTCGTCCGTGTCGGTCAGGTGATCTGCTCTCTCCTCTCCCTTATCCTCTCTATCCATAGACTTGATTACTCTCTCCTATTTGTCTCCTAAAGCTTACAAATTTAAGCATTAAATGCGACATCTCTGACAGCCCATTTTTACTTTTGGTCTGCCCTGCATGCTTAGAGGACCTCTCTAAATCGACGCTGAAACCAAAAACGGACACCCAAAACGACTTTGTCAACCTACAAATAATCGCTACATTTGGAAACACCAACCAAACCAAAAACACGTAGGATTTATGAACGGACATCAAACACTAAAAAGTGGTTTCAAAACCCCCATCACAATCAACGATGCAATAATTAACATCGAAAGAAGGACATTCTTGTTGCCTGCCTTACAAAGAAAGTTTGTCTGGAGCAGCGACCAAATCGAGGTCTTATTTGATAGTATCATGAGAGACTATCCGATAAACTCCTTTATGTTCTGGAGCGTAACAAGCGGTGATGTCAAAAACAGCTTTAGGTTCTACGAATTCCTGAAGGAGTATAGGTACTTCTTTAACGATGAGAACCCCTATATCAACACAAGGGGGTACAATGACTTCACCGCCGTCATCGATGGTCAGCAACGACTCACTTCGTTGTATATTGGTCTAAAAGGCTCCTATGCTTATAAGATGCCCAGAAAGTGGCTAAGAAACGACGAAGAAAGCTTACCGACAAGGCAGCTATACCTAAATCTCAACGGACCTCTGCCTCAAAGCGACGAGCGTAAAATGGTATACGATTTTAAGTTTCTATCCAAAAAGGACTATGAAAGGCTCATAGTAAGCCAAGATCTTTTCCTTGTTGGTGACATATACGACTACAAGGATCAAGATGATCTCGAAGACTATATGGCAGGGCGGATATGGAAAGACAAAATATTTGCGAAAGGCGCACTGAGAAAGCTGAGGGAGGTCGTCTTCAAAGACCCCCTTATCAACTATTACCAAGAAGAAAATCAAGACCTTGACACGGTCCTTGACATATTTATCAGGACAAATAGCGGTGGTGAACCACTTAGCTACTCAAATCTTCTTATGTCAATAATGACTGCCAACTGGAAAAGAAATGCACGACAGGAGTTTAAAGATCTAATCGATGCCATATATGCAAACGATTTTATCGTCAGTGCCGACCTGATCCTGAAATGCTGCTTGGTCCTTTTTAATGACGACATAAAGTTTCAAGTGGCTAACTTTAGCGAAAGCAGTGTAAGGGTTTTTGAAGAGAATTGGGATAAAATCAGGAAGTCCATTTTAGTGACATTCGAGCTCCTACGAAAATGGGGATTTAACGATGCCAGCTTGAGAGCCAAGAATGCTGTAATTCCGATAGTGTTTTTTATATACCACAACAATATTCAAGACGAAATCCTCAAAGATGTGAGATACCCAGAGGCGAAGAAAGACATCAGGAAATGGCTGAGCATATCATTACTCAAGGGGATATTTGGAGGTCAGTCTGACTCTGTCCTAATAGGGATAAGATCAGTGCTGAGAGAGACAATGGGTGATGGCAATAGATTCCCATTTGAGGAAATCAAGAAAAAGTTTGCCTCTAATGATGCCAAGAGCTTGTCGCTGAATAGTGAAGCCATTGAGGACATCCTCTACACCCAAAAGGATGCCCCAGATTGCTATGCCATCCTCTCACTGCTGTACTCACATCTGCAGTTTGATACCATAGCATATCACAAAGACCATCTGCACCCCGCAAGTGCGTTTGGAAAACTCACGGAGAAGGACTTTGTGAGTGTTGAAGACTTCGAATTCTACACTGACAAAAAGAACTGGAACTCGATTCTTAATCTTCAGTTATTATCAAGATCTGTAAACGTGTCAAAGAACGATGAGTCTCTCCAGGATTGGGTAACCAACAAGAATATAGATCTCCCCTATCACTTAATTCCTGCCGGTGTGGGGCTTGAATTTAGTAACTTCAGAGAATTCATAAATAAGAGAAAGGATCTGCTAACTGAGACGTTAAATCAGATAGTGAACTCCTAAATAAGACCAGCTCTCCGATTGTGAGAGCAGTCGTATAAGGCACCCATTAAGTAGTAATGATTCCTTAGAGATCGTGTAGCCCGCAGGGGTGACGCAATCGTGAAGAGAGGGAAAGAGGCTCTGGGACACCTGCTGGACTGGATCCTGATCGGTCTCGGACTGTATGTGCTTAAAGTTATCTCCTGGGGATCGACTCTGAGTATAGTAATTTCTCTCTCTTACGGGGTCATCCTGCTTGTCTGTATCTACCTGCTGGTACGATCGCTTGTGCGTGACCTTCGCAAATAGATACTAACAAAAAGAAAAAGGATCCGAGCCGGTCCCGCAAGGGGGCTGACTCGGATCCTTTCTTATTAGGAAACGATATTACTTATTATGGAAGGCGAAGTCGCCATGCTCGGCATCCAGCTCGATCACGCTGTCGCGCCGGAGGGTGCCGCTGATGATGTCCGTGGAGAGGGTATTGAGCACCCTGCTTTGGATCACCCGCTTGACGGGGCGCGCACCGAACTGCGGATCGTACCCCTCGTGGGCTATCTGCTGCACGGCAGCATCGGTGTAGGTCAGCGTGATGCCATTGGAGGCAAGGGTCTTGACCACCCGGTCGAGCTGCAGGCGTACCACCTCCGCGATCTGCTCCTCTGTGAGGGGACGGAAGACCGTGATCTCATCAATACGATTGAGGAACTCAGGGCGGATCCGCTCCTTGAGCATATCCATCACCTCAGCCCGTACCTTGCCGACGACCTCATCGGCATTCGCCTTCGTCATGCTCTCAAGGCTCTTACGGATCAGGTCACTACCCATATTGGAGGTCATGATGATGATCGTATTCTTGAAGTCCGCCGTGCGCCCCTTATTGTCCGTCAGGCGACCGTCGTCCAGCACCTGGAGTAGGACATTGAAGACATCGGGGTGCGCCTTCTCGATCTCATCGAAGAGGATCACCGAGTAGGGCTTCCGCCGGACCGCCTCAGTGAGCTGTCCACCCTCCTCGTAGCCGACGTATCCCGGAGGGGCACCGACGAGGCGGGAGGCGGAGAACTTCTCCTGATACTCGCTCATGTCGATACGCGTCATCATGTCCTCATCATCAAAGAGGATCTCCGCCAGCGCCTTCGCCACCTCAGTCTTACCGACACCGGTGGTGCCGAGGAAGAGGAAAGAGCCGATCGGGCGCTTGCTGTCCTGCAGGCCGGCACGACTGCGGCGGACCGCATTGGCGATCGCGGTGATCGCCTCGTCCTGACCGATGACCCGCTTGTGGAGCTCCTCCTCGAGGTGAAGGAGCTTCTCCCGCTCGCTCTCCATCATCTTGGTGACCGGGATGTGGGTCCAGCGGGATACTACCTCTGCGATATCCTCCTCATCGACCACCTCCTTGATCATTGCCTTGCCACTCTGAGCCTCGTGGAGCTTCTTCTCGGCCTCATCGATGCTCTCCTGCAACTGCTGGAGCTTGCCGTACCGGATCTCCGCCACCTTGGCGTAGTCGCCCTCACGCTCGGCGCGCTCGGCAAGGAGCTTGAGCTGCTCCTGTTCGGTCTTCGCCTTCTGGATCAGGTCGATCTGATCCTTCTCTCGCTGCCACTGGCTCTTGAGCGCAGTCTGTCGCTCAGAGAGATTGGCCAGCTCCTCGTCGATCGCACGGACCTTATCCTCATAGCCGTCACGCTTGATGGCCACCCGCTCGATCTGGAGCTGCTTGATCCTCCGCTCCACCTCGTCCAGCTCCTCCGGCATAGAGTCGATCTGCATGCGGAGACGGGCTGCCGCCTCATCCATCAGGTCGATCGCCTTATCGGGGAGGAAGCGGTCGCTGATGTAGCGCCGAGAGAGACGGACGGCGGCGACGATCGCCTCATCGAGGATGCGCACATGATGGTGCGTCTCGTACCGCTCCTTCAGTCCACGGAGGATACTGATCGCATCCTCCTCGCTCGGCTCATCCACCATCACGATCTGGAAGCGCCGCTCGAGTGCCCGGTCGGTCTCGAAGTACTTCTGATACTCACCGAGGGTCGTGGCACCGATGACCCGGAGCTCGCCCCGGGAGAGAGCCGGCTTGAGGAGATTGGCAGCATCCATGGCGCCCTCGCTCTTGCCTGCACCGACGAGGGTGTGGATCTCGTCGATGAAGAGGATCACCTGACCATCAGAGCCCTTCACCTCGTTGATGACGCTCTTGAGTCGCTCCTCAAACTCGCCCTTATACTTCGCTCCGGCAATCAGCGCCCCCATGTCGAGGGAGTAAAGCTGCTTGTCGCGAAGGTTCTCCGGCACATCACCCCGCACGATACGGCGGGCAAGGCCCTCGGCGATGGCGGTCTTGCCAACGCCGGGCTCACCGATCAGGATCGGGTTATTCTTTGTCCGGCGACTGAGTATCTCCAGCACGCGCCGTATCTCATCGTCCCGACCGATCACCGGGTCGAGCTTGCCCTCACGAGCCGCCGCCACGAGATTGGTCGCATACTTATTGAGGGCGTTGTAGGTCTCCTCGGAGGAGGGTGAGTCCGCCTTGGCACCCTTACGAAGCGACTGCACCGCCTCGAACATCGTCTGATAGGTGATGCCCTGATCCTTAAGTCGGCGACCGGCGGTGGTGTCGGTCTTGAGGAGCGCCAGGAAGAGGTGCTCCACTGCGACATACTGATCGTTCATCTCGGCAGCGATACGCTCCGCTGCATCGAGCACTGAGGCGAGGTCCCTACTGAGGTAAGGCTCCCCGCCCTGCACCTTAGGGAGGGCACTGAGGTCCTCCTCGATCCTCGACCTAAGCGTGTCGAGGTTGCCCCCACACTTGGGGATCAGGTACTCTGCCACCTGATCCCCCGCTGCGGTGAGGGCTGCAAGGAGGTGCTCCGGCTCGATCGCCTGGTGGCCACGCTTGCGCGCCTCCTCCATGGCCTGCCGGATCATCTCCTGCGACTTGATTGTGTACTTATCCCAATTCATATTCACTTTATTCTTTTAGTTTTATTCTGAGACCATAAGTACAAAAACGAAGCCCCACCCTATCTGTCAGTCCATTATGTCTTTTCGTGGAAACAAAAGTCAGTCGTGGCAGTCCATGCTGTCACTTGGTGAGACAAGTAGGGCAGAAATCCTTTAGGGATAAAAGAGAAATCTAATACCGATAATAGACTTCACTAATACCGATATTAGATTTCTCTATTATCGGTATTAGTCGGAGGGGGTATAAAGTGCTTTATGAGGGCGCAAAAAAGCGAGCCGAGGACGAAAGGATCGCACTCGGCTCGCTGCATATTAAGTAGGAGTTACTGATCAGAACTGACCAAACTGCTTGAAGAAGTCAGCCGGGCTCCCGGGCTTGTCCTCAGAGGACTTTGGCTCATGCTTCGGCTCCTCATCACGCTCCTCACGGCGCGGCTCCTCATTGCGCTCCTCGCGGCGGGGCTCCTCATCACGCTCCTCACGGCGCGGCTCCTCATTGCGCTCCTCGCGGCGGGGCTCCTCATCACGCTCTTCGCGCTCCTCACGGCGAGGATTGCGGCGGCGCTCCTGGTGGCGCGGACGCTCCTCGTCAGAGGGACGCTGCTCCTCGCTGTCACTGTCATCTGAGTTACGCTCCTCGCGGCGAGGGTTGCGACGACGATCGCCACGGCGACCCTCACCATCACGCTCCTCACGGTCACGACGACGCTCGCGAGGACGCTCGGACTGCTCCTCGTAGCCCTCAGGCTTCTCGATCAGAGCACGGCGAGAGAGACGGAACTTGCCGGTCTTGGGATCGACCTCCAGCAGCTTCACCTGCAGCTTCTGTCCCTCTGCGGCACCGGTCTCCTCGATGTTGCCGAAGTACTTCCAGTCCCACTCAGAGATATGGAGCAGACCCTCCTTGCCGGGCATAAACTCGACGAAGACACCATAGGGCATCACGCTCTTGATGGTACCCTCGTAGGTCTCACCCACCTCGGGGATGACAACGATGCGATTGATCATCTCGAGGGCGCGAGTGATCGCCTCCTTATTGGACGCAGCGATCTGGATCACACCGACACCGCGCTCGGTGTCCTCCTCGATATTGATCTGAGCACCGGACTCCTCCTGCATACCCTGGATGATCTTACCGCCGGGGCCGATGATCGGGCCGATGAACTCCTTTGGCACCTCCATTTGCTCCATGCGGGGCGTCTGAGGCTTCAGCTCAGGACGAGGTCCGGGGATGGTGCTCTCGATGATGTCGAGGATGTGGAAGCGGGCACGACGTGCCTGCTCGAGAGCCTGTGCCAGCACCTCGTAGCTCAGTCCGTCGATCTTGATATCCATCTGGGTGGCGGTGATGCCCTCACGGGTACCGGTTACCTTGAAGTCCATATCTCCCATGTGGTCCTCATCACCGAGGATGTCGGTGAGGACCGCCTTCTTGTCTCCCTCGCTCATCATACCCATGGCAACGCCGGAGACGGGACGGATCATCGGCACACCGGCATCCTCCAGCGCCAGCGTACCAGCGCAGACCGTAGCCATGGAGGAGGATCCGTTGCTCTCCAGGATGTCGCTCATCACACGGATGGTGTAGGGATAGTCCTCGGGGATCATGCCGTGGAGGGCACGCATGGCGAGGTTACCGTGGCCGATCTCTCGGCGGCTGACGCCCTTGGGGCGAGATGCCTCTCCGGTGCTGAAGGGCGGGAAATTGTAGTGGAGGAGGAAGCGCTCCTTGCCCTGGAAGAGGGCGTCATCGACCAGCTTCTCATCGTCCTTGGTACCGAGGGTGACCGTAGCGAGTGCCTGGGTCTCTCCGCGGGTGAAGATGGCTGATCCGTGAGGGGCGGGGAGGCAGTCCACCTCGGCCCATATCGGACGTACATCCTCGAGACCGCGACCATCGAGACGCTGGTGATGGTCGAGCACAGCGGTACGTACCGCCAGCTTGACGTACTTATCGTAGTAGCGATTGATGAGCGGCTCTATCTCCGCCAGCTCCTCCTCGCTGTACTGAGCCTTAAACTCCTTACCCACCTCAGTGATGCGGCGAGAGCGTGAGTGCTTGTCGTTGTCGGCTGACATAGCGATCTCGAAGAGCTTGTCGTAGCAGCTGTCGTAGATCTTCTTATCGAGCTCGGGATCCTGTGCATCGCCCTCGTAGGTGCGCTTAACGTCGGAGCCCACCTCTCGGGCCAGCTCGTTCTGCACACGGCACTGTACCTTGATCGCCTCGTGAGCCTGCTTGATCGCCTCGATCATATCGCTCTCGGGGACCTCCTTCATCTCACCCTCGACCATCATGATATTCTTCTCCGTCGCACCGACCATCAGGTCGATATCGGCACGATTGAGCTGGTCGAGTGTCGGATTGATCACCCACTCACCATCGAGACGGATCACTCTCACCTCAGAGAGCACCTCGTCGAAGGGGACGGTGCTGACCGCCATGGCGGCAGAGGCTGCTAGTCCGGCCAGCTGGTCGGGAAGCTCATTTGGATCTCCACTGAAGAGGATGATCTGCACGTAGACCTCGCAGTGGTAGTCCTCGGGGAAGAGGGGACGCAGAGCGCGGTCGATCAGTCGTGCAATCAGGATCTCATGGTCCGACATACGGCCCTCACGGCGGGTAAAGCCCCCGGGGAAGCGGCCATCGGCGGAGAACTTCTCCTTATACTCTACCTGGAGGGGCATAAAGTCTACGCCCGGACGTGCCTCCTCGGCAGCGACCACCGTCGCCAGGAGCATGGTCTTGCCCATGCGCACAACCACGGAGCCATCAGCCTGCTTGGCAAGCTTGCCTGTCTCGATCGTGATCTCACGACCATCGGGCAGAGTGATGGTCTTTGTGATTACATTCATACTTTTACATCTTTTCGAGCCTACGCATTGCAAGCTCGGTTATCTAAAATCTCAGCTGTCCCTCCACGATATCGCACAAAGGTAAAGATTCTCAGCGAAAAAGCCCTCATTTTACGGAAGTGACTTTGGGCTATTTCTCTTTTTCGAGAAACGGGACCTCCCCCAGATGTGATTGCCGGGAGACAAGAGGGGGTCTATCATGCGCTGAAGAGGGTGCCCCTTACCCTATCGTGGCGAGCGGATCGCCCCCCTGGACGGAGTCTCCCTTGGCGACCAAGAGAGAGGTGATCGTGCCATCGCTATCGGCATTGATCTCATTCTCCATCTTCATCGCCTCGAGGACCATGATCTTCTGACCCTTTTTCACTTGGTCTCCCTCAGACACCAGCACCTCACGGATCAGGCCGGGGAGGGGAGCGATCACCTCACGACCGCCGGCGTCACGCTTAGGCTGATTCTGCGGGAGGGGAGCAGTGGGCGTCTCCTTGGGAGCCTCGGGGACAGGCGCTTTACTCACAGCCGGCTCGGGCTGGGGCTTAGGGGTCCGCCGAGCAGGCTCTGAGGCGGTATCATCACTCAGGCGGACGCTGTAGCGGTGTCCATTCACCTCCACCTCCGCCATCTCCTCGTCGGCAGAGTGGATCGTCACCTCGTAGGGGTGACCATTGATGGTGTATCGGTATTGCTTCATAGGTCTCTTGTGTGGTAGTATGTCCTTACCAAGGGCGGCGACGCATCGTGAGCGACTTGTCGGACCAACCCGACCGCCGCTCGCCACGCTCCTCATCGGAGAGCGCAGAGGTCTCCACGCTTCGTCCGTAGTCATTCAGTGCGAGAGCGATCGCCGTCACCACCTCGCCCCGCGCCTCATCGATCGCACGACCGAGAGAGAGCAGAGCCTCGATGGAGGGGTCAAAGTGCTGATTGTCCATATCAGAGGGGAATGTTGTCGTGCTTCTTTGCCGGCAGCTCCTGGCGCTTATTGCGGAGGTCTCGGAGTGCTCGGGCAATGCGCTTACGGGTCTCATCGGGGACGATCACATCGTCGATAAATCCGTATGAAGCAGCGTAGTAGGGGTTGGCAAATTTCTCCCTGTACTCCCGGATATGCTCCTCCTTGAGTGCAGCCGGATCCTCAGCATCACGGAGAGCCTTACCGTAGAGTATCTCCACTGCTCCATCGGGTCCCATGACGGCGATCTCGGCGGAGGGCCAGGCGAGATTGATGTCGGCACGGAGGTGCTTTGACCCCATCACGATATAGGCTCCTCCATACGCCTTGCGGGTGATGACGGTGATCTTGGGGACTGTCGCTTCTCCATAGGCATAGAGGAGTTTGGCGCCATTGGTGATCACGGCATTGTACTCCTGACCGGTGCCGGGGAGAAATCCGGGCACATCGACGAGGCTGACGATCGGGATATTGAAAGCATCACAGAAGCGGACGAAGCGGGCGCCCTTGCGGGACGAATTGACATCCAGTACACCTGCGGCGGCTGCGGGCTGATTGGCGACAATACCGACACTCCGCCCATCGATGCGGGCAAAGCCGATGATGATGCTGCGGGCGAAGTCACGCTGCACCTCGAGGAACTCACCTCCATCGACGACCTGACCGATCACCTCGTACATGTCGTACGCCGTATTGGGGTTATCGGGGATCAGCTCATTCAGCACCGACAGATCGCGGTCTATAGGATCGGAAGATGCGATGCGAGGCGCCTCCTCCATATTATTGGACGGCAGAAAGCTCAGTAGGTGGCGCATCAGCTCCAGCCCCTCCTCGTCGCTCTCGACGGCGAAGTGTGCCACACCGCTCTTGCGGGTATGGACGGACGCCCCTCCGAGCTCCTCGGCAGTCACCTCCTCATTGGTAACCGTCTTCACCACCTTAGGGCCGGTGAGGAACATGTAACTGGTGCCGGAGACCATGATATTGAAGTCGGTCAGTGCCGGAGAGTAGACCGCCCCACCGGCACAGGGACCGAAGATCCCGGAGATCTGTGGTACCACGCCCGAGGCGAGGATGTTATTCTCAAAGAGCTCACCATAGCCGGCAAGCGAGTTGACGCCCTCCTGGATGCGGGCTCCTCCGGAGTCGTTGATGCCGATGATCGGTGCCCCCACCTTCATCGCCAGCTGCTGCACCTCACAGATCTTGCGAGCATGCATATAGCCGCAAGTGCCGGCAAAGGCGGTGAAGTCCTGCGCATAGACGTAGACCAGACGACCATCCACAAGACCGCTCCCGGTGACGACCGAGTCCCCATCGTAGACTTTCTTGTCAGCCCCAAAGTTGGCATTGTGGTGGCGAACGTAAGTCCCCAGCTCCTCAAACGTGCCGGGATCCAAGAGTCTCTCGATCCGCTCTCGGGCTGTAAGCTTGTGGCGGCTGTGCTGCTTCTCTACCGCATCCTCTCCACCTCCGAGGAGCATCTGCTCCCTTCGCTCGATGAGCTCCCTGATCTTATCTGTCTGTCTACTCATATATATATGGTGTACGAATCCAAATACCTGCCTCCCCCACTCATCACAAAGGTACAGGTATTCACCCATTTCCACAAAAACGAGCTACATGATGGCCCTCTATCGGAGGCGGAGGGCGGAGAGGTGAGCCGGCGAAGCGACAGGGAAGCGGTGGGGACGGGTGATCGTCACCTCATCGGTGACGGGAAGAGTCATCCTCTGCATCTCGTATCGGTCGATGGGCGTAAGGAGGGCGTAGGGACGAGGACCAAAGCCATTGTAGAGCTTGAGCCGCAGCCTGTGCCGACCCGGTGTCAGGGATAGGAGAAGTGGGATCCTCTCCTCACCCTCTCGGACGAAGCCCCCATCTATATATTGGTCATCAAGGTAAAGGAGGAAGCCCCCGCTGTAGGAGAGGTCCACCCTCAGGTCGCCTGACTGATCGCAAGCCAGCTCCTGCTCAAGGAGAAGCCCCCTATGCTGATCGGGAGAGCCGAGCAGCGTGTCCCGCAGGATCGCCCCCTCGACAGGCTGAGGGACCACACTATTATCCGACGGCATCCGTCCCAGCTGTCCGCCCACGAGACGGCAAGAGAGAGGTCCCACGAGGCGCACCGTCGGAGACTTGGTCTCGTACGGTTGACCCTTGAGCGTCAGCAGATCCCCATTCACCTCCACCTCCCGGCCTTCGTACTCCCGAGGGAAGGAGATCTCCCTCAACCCTTTACCTACAACCCTGTATCCAACCACGCTCCGCAGCCCGGAGTAATAGTCCGCCAGAGAGTAGGCATAGATAGTCTCCGACCGTGACTGAAGCGAGACCGGATCGGCAAAGGAGAGACGTATCGCCCGACAAGGCACACCGGCAAGAGGGACGCAGCGCACGACGGGATGCCCGTCTACAGAAGTAAGCTCCACACCTCCCTTGTCATCAAGAGCCACAGCGGATAGGGGCGAAGCAGTAAGCGCCGGCAGCTCCACCAGCGTCCTGTCATCGGGGACAAAGAGGTAGAGCTCCCGACCATCCGCCCGACGAGTCATCAGCCGATTATGGCAGGGCAGCCCCTCCGTCCCGTAGATAGCTGCGCCATAGGTGCTCAGCCACCTTCCCATACCCTCCAGCACCTGGCGCTCAAAGGGGACCACCCCACCCTCTCCATCGGGACCTATATTAAGGAGGTACTTTCCCCCTCCACAGACGACCCGGAGGAGATCCGAGAGCTTCTCGCGCACCTTGGTCTCCACACTGCCCCTCCGTTGCCAGGAGCGATAGCCCCATGTCTCGGGGAAAAAGCTTGCTGCCGTCTGCCACGGGATATCCAGAGTGTAGTCAGGTGTCTCATTGTCCGGAAAGACGGCAAAGTCAGCACAGTCATTTCCCAGCCGTCCGCTCACCATACAGTCCGGCTGCAGGCTCTTCACCAGCCGGTAGAGCTCATGGCTCTGACCGGGCGTCAGCGAGCCCATATCAAACCAGAGCTCGTCCACCGACCCATACTTGGTCAGCAGCTCACGCACCTGGCGCTTATTGTACTCGTGATGTCCCGGTGTGACCGGGTCGGCATTGTGCGATGAGTAAGGCACCGCACCCGGGAAGTGCCAGTCGATGAGGGAGAAATAGAGCCCGAAGCGCAGTCCCGCCCTATGACACGCCTCCGCCATCTCACCCACCAGGTCTCGTCCGCAGCGGGGCGCACGTGCAGCGGAGAAGTCGGTCGTAGCCGTATCCCAGAGGCAGAACCCCTCGTGGTGCTTCGCCGTCAGCACGACACTCCGCATACCAGCCTTCTTCGCCAGTGCGGCGATCGAGTCAGCATCGAAGTCCGACGCCGTGAAGTCCCTTGCCGAAGCCTCGTAGACATCCATATAGTGCACCCCGAAGGAGAAGATCTGCTCCGAGTAGCCATCCGTTACCGGCACACCATCGTAAACCCCACCATAGGTAGAGTAAAGACCATAGTGGATAAAGAGCGAGAACTTATCCCCCGACCAGTCGGTCGCACCAGATAGGGGAGGCAGGGTGGTCATCAGGAGGAGCAAGAGTAAGATTCGCTTTGTGGCTGTCATCATCTCAGGTGAGCTTATATAAGGATAGAGACAAAGTTAGTCTTTTTGCCCAGATCTGCAGCTATCCGGGTCTCCAATCGCGGATCAGATGGACGGCTAATTCGCATTTTGATGTGCTGGGTGGGTGAGGGTGTTGAAAGGGGGATT
>OASD01000298.1_pt1 | contig 22330 bp, 14 predicted proteins | sample 1475531 | NCBI WGS metagenome assembly OASD01 (sample SAMEA3360668, study PRJEB22359) | human gut metagenome | biome: ENVO:urban biome; feature: ENVO:human-associated habitat; material: ENVO:feces | place: Bangladesh | collected 2011
GTCTCTCCGTGACGTGCTATAAGCAATCGCATAGATCAGTCTCTAGATTAAAAAGGCTCCTTACAGAAGCCTCATGCAAAGGTAACGAATTTAGCGGTTAGCTATTAGCTGTTGGCTCTTATTAGCTGTTAGCTCTTGGCCGTTAGCCTTTGGCTGTTGGCTATTGGCTAGTGCTACTAGAGCCCCTAGCACTCCGATTCGCTCTGATCCACTCCGATAGCCAAAAGCTAAAAGCCAACAGCCAAAAACCAAAAACCCTCCCATTTGCAAGATATTTATTACCTTTGGCGGTGTTAAACTACTTCGAAACTTAACTAAGCATTCCAATGAAAGCAACTTATCTATCACTCACACTAGCTCTGATCTCGCTAGTTCTCTTTACATCTTGTGGCCCTGAGGCCAACAAGCCCACCCCTGAGGTGACCAGCATAACGCTCCAGAAGTCTGCTGCCACACTGCAGACTGGAGAGACGCTAGAGCTCACGGCCACCGTCTCACCGGCTGATGCTAAGGTGACATTCTCTTCAAGTAACACCGCTGTCGCAACAGTTTGCGAGAAGGGTGTCGTCAAGGCTATCGCACCAGGCACAGCTACCATCACGGCTCAGGCTGGTGACAAGAAGGCTACCTGCACCATCACAGTTGTTGAGGGCAAGAACGTTTCTATCTTTAATAAGCAAGATGGCAAGAAGTACCCCTCAGGCAGCACCATCGACTACGTAGCAACTATATCTGAGGAAGATGCTGGGAGCTGTGACCTAGACCTCCTCTTTAGCGTCATCAAGACGATGAAATACAAGACTGAGATAACCTTCGACAATGAGTTCGATGGATTTATCTGCATAGGTGAGTGCGAGACGGTCAATAACATAAAATCCCATAAGGTTGATGCAACAGAGTACACAGCAGATAGTGAGAAGGGCCCTGTCAAGAACAAGGGTGATATGACTGGTGGATGGCTCCACTTCAAGCTCTCTACACCTGCAGGGGAGACCTACAAGAACCGTATCGTCGTCAAGCTCATCCCTGAAGATGGTAGCGAGACACTCTCTTGGACGATCAACGTCGCAATCACCGTCAAGTAACACACACCTAAATCAATAGACACTGATATGAAGCACGTTCTAACTATACTACTATCCCTCATAGTAGTCACCCTAGCGCAAGCCCAGCTACCTCAGGTCGAGCTCAAGGATCTACAGAACAATGTAGTCAACACGAGCGAACTGAGTAACGACGGCAAGCCCTTTATCATCTCATTCTTCGCCACCTGGTGCAAGCCTTGTCTCCGTGAGCTCAAGGCGATACACGAGGAGTATGTAGACTGGCAGGAGGAGACGGGCGTCAAGCTCATCGCGGTATCTATCGATGAGGGGCAAAACGCTGATCGCGTCAAACCTCTAGTCGATGCTCTCGGCTTTGAGTACGAAGTCTTACTAGATCCCAATGGAGACTTCAAGCGAGCTATGAATGTCAATATGATACCCCACGTATTCGTCATCGATGGCAAGGGGCGTGTCGCATTCTCTCATAGCGGATACACCGATGGTGGTGAGCAAGAGCTCATCGCAAAGGTGCGTGAGCTACTACAAGCCACAGAAGAGTAACTAGATCATAGCACATAGTAAGAGGAGAGACCTAGCACCCACATAGAGTGCTAGCATCTCTCCTCTGAAATGATTTGACAAGCTAACGGACCGAGTACGCTCGATCCATCTATTTTTCAATTTCCCCTTTTTTAGACACAATCTATATGCGACATACGCTACGCATCGTACGGCACCTTTGCATACTATCCTGTATGGGCCTCGCGACACTAACGGCCCTCACTGCTCAAAATGATAACGAGTGGAAGCCTTGGGACAAGTTCTCCCCCTCCTTTAGCGTGCAGAGCGATATGCTCTTCTCTCTAGACAACAAAGCTAACGGATACAAGACCTGGATGGGCAATAGCTACGTAACAGGTACCCTACGAAATAACTACCTCGAGCTAGGACTTCGCTACGAAGAGCTACTACGACCCATGCCCGGTCACGAGCCTGAGCAGGGGCGTGGCATACCACACCTACACCTCAAGGGCTTCGTGGGCAAGTATGCTGAGGTCACGCTGGGTGACTTCTACGATCAGTTTGGATCAGGCATCCTCTTCCGCAGCTATGAGGAGCGTACCCTAGGCATTGACAATGCCGTACGAGGTGTACACGTATCTCTCACTCCATACGACGGTGTACGACTCAAGGGATTCACCGGTCAGCAGCGCAACTACTTCGACCGCACCTTCCGCCTCTTCAACAAAGATCGTGGCTTCATATCAGGTGCTGACGGCGAGCTCGCTATTCACCAGTGGGTACCAGCTCTACGAGACAATCAGATGACGCTCACACTAGGCGGTGCTTATGTCAATAAGGTCGAGGGCGATGAGATCATACCCGTAGAGACGCCCGCAGGGATGACAGGCCCCATGCGACTCAACCTGCCCCGTCAGGTGCACGCCTTCGGAGGACGCGCTAAGTTTACACTCGGTGGATGGGTACTCAACGGCGAGTACGCCTACAAGAGTAGCGACCCCACAGCGACCAACCACTACATCTACTCTCCCGGCTCTGTAGCTATGCTCTCCACCTCCTACTCACAGCGTGGGCTGAGCCTCCTGCTACAAGCTAAGCGTAGCGAAAACTTCAACTACCTCTCGGCTCGCTCTTCTGTCGGTACGCCTCTACATATCAACCACCTGCCAGCCTTTACCGCTAATCACACCTACACCCTCGCAGCACTCTACCCCTACGCTACACAGCCTGATGGCGAGTGGGCTCTACAGGGTGACATACGCTATACCATCCCCAGAGGTACCCTCCTTGGCGGTAAGTACGGCACCGGGCTACGAGTCAACTATGCACATGTCAGAGGGCTCAAGAGCGTCGCTACAGACCAGCTCCCTCTAGATGCGGAGAAGAACAAGCTCTATGGCACTGACGGCTACCAGCACCCCTTCTTTGGCATGGGTGAGCTATACTACTCGGACTTCAACTTCGAGCTGAGCAAGAAGTTCTCTCGCACCGTCTCCATGACCTTCGAGTACTACCACCAGATCTACAACCAGCAGGTCGTCGAGGGGCATGCGATCAATAACCCTCTCGTCTATAGCAACATCTTCGTCCTCGACGGCAAGTTTAGACTAGCTCCTCGCTACACGCTACGCACCGAGCTACAGTACCTATACAGTCGTCAGGCTGAGGGTAGCTGGCTCTTTGGTCTGGCCGAGCTATCAGTAGCACCACACTGGATGATCTCCCTATCGGATCAGTACAATATAGACGCCACCAAGGAGCACTACTACATGGGCTCACTCACCTACGCCAAGGGCAATCACCGCCTACAGCTCGGCTACGGACGTACACGCGCTGGTATCAACTGCTCTGGGGGCGTATGCCGCTATATGCCCGAGACGAAGGGTATATACCTAAGCTACAACGGATCATTCTAATGCGCCGCCACTTCATTATCACATTTGACCATTATATCAAGATGAAACTATATACACGCTATACAATCCTCTCAGCTCTAGCTCTCATCCTTATGGCAGCCTGCAAGCCTATGCCTGAGAGTGAGCGATTCATCCCCAATGAGATCGAGACCACAAAGGGGCGCTCCGTACTCATCGAGGACTACAGTGGTGTGGGCTGTATCAACTGCCCGGGCGCCGCTCAGACGATCACCGAGGCCGCACAGCCGCATGGCAACAAGGTAGTCATCGTTGCGCTACACGGGAGCAATACCGGCATCGGCACACGACCCAAGGAGGACCCCAAGGGACTATACAATCTCGAGGCAAAGACCTACTTCGAGCGACTTCATTCGGACAAACTACCTGTTGCGACATTCAATCGTCGTCCGCTAGCCAGCAATGGTGACAAAACCTTTAGCACCAGTGCTGCACAGTGGCCTGGCGAGATGCAAGCGGTGCGCGAGCTTCCGCAGCTCTACAAGATAGACCTGCAGGTCTCTGAGAGCAACCGCAAGGTTACGGCACAATGCACCGCTACCGCTCTAGAGGGTGCCGAGGTAGCTACAGATCCAGAGCTATACCTACAGCTCTGGCTCATCGAGGACGACATCATAGCTCCCCAGCACTTCTCAGCTAGACTCCAGGAGGACTACCAGCACAATCACATCTTCCGTCAAACGCTCAACGGCATCGACGGAGAGGCTTACCAGCTGGGCAAGAGCTACGACAAGACCAGCGCCATCGAGCGAGAGGTCATCAACCCCGACCACTGCTTCGTCGTCGCTATACTCTACGACCACAAGACTGGCGAGGTCTACGAGGTCACAAAGGCTCCGTTACGGTAATCCCCAGCGACCAATTAGTCAGCTAATACTCCTAAACGAAACGCAGACCATCAAGACACTCATCCGTCTTGGCGGTCTGCGCTTTTGTTAGCTGTTAGCTACTACGGCACCCTGTAGGGACGCTCGAGAGTATCTAGCCGTGACTGAGTCCTGTAGGGACGCACGATCTGTGCGTCCGTTGTCGAACCAACTTGAAGAAGTAACCTTTGACACGATGGACGCACAGAGACGAGTCCTGTAGGGACGCTCGAGAGTATCTAGCGGGAGGGCGTCCGTTGCGTCAAAGCAAGACGCCCCGCTCCGATCACTCCGATCATTCCGATCACTCTAACTTCTAACCTCTAATCCGATTTTCTACGTAGAAATTAAAAAGCCATTCCTTGGAACTCGTATGCGCAACCGAATCAGTGCGATAGCATGACGACATCCGTACGCACGCAGTGTCCCTAGTTTGCAACTCCCTTGCAATTGATTTGGCGTATCTTTGCCTATAGAGAACTATCACTCACTATGAAACAAACTACCGAATATATTCCCATCGTCGGCATGCACTGCGCCGGATGCGCTGCTGCCGTAACAAACAAACTGCAAGGTGTCACCGGTGTCCTCGAGGCCACCGCACAGATAGACACCCGCTCCCTATACATCGTGTACGACGCCGAGCAGATCACCCGCGAGCAGATCGCTGACCTGGTCGCTTCACTAGGCTTCTCCCTCATACTCACGACAGACGAGACCGAGGCCGTCAGCCAAGCGTTGGAGCAAGAGCGTCGCTCAGCGCGTCAGCTAGCATGGCGCACAGCCATCGGCGCGGCGCTGACCATCGGCGTCATGATCTGGATGTATCTACTCGGAGGCGTCGGCGAGCATTGGGTCGCCCCGCTCGTCGCACTCGTGGCATACATCTATGTCTCAGGACCTTTTCACTGGAGAGCCGTGAAGCAACTAAGACGGGGCGTCATGGGCATGGACACATTGGTCTCCCTCAGCACCACCTGCTCCGTCATCGGATTGATCCTCGCCTACGGCTCCGAGGGGCATCAGCTACACCTTTACCTCGATGCGCTGGTCATGATCCCCGCCTTCGTACTCATCGGCAAGTGGCTCGAGCAGCGCGCCACAGCCTCCACAGCTAGTGCCTTGCGGGCACTCCTCGACTTGACGCCTCGTGAGGCGTCGCTCGTCGTCGGGGAGGAGACAAGACGCGTGCCACTGCAGTTGGTACAGCCCGGCATGACCGTGCGGGTACGCCCTGGCGAAGCGATCCCTGTCGATGGCGTAATCACTTCGCAAAGTGCAACCCACATCAACGAACAAACCATCACCGGTGAAGCAGAGGCTGTGGAACGTGGCGAGGGCGACAAAGTCTTCGCTGGAACCATCTGCCTCTCCACCGCCATAGAGGTACGTGCCGAAAGCGTTGGCGCCGACACCGCGCTGGGACATATCGTTGCAACTGTGCGCAAGACCTTGGCGGACAAACCTCCGCTACGTCTCTTGGCCGATCGCATCGCACAATACTTCGTACCCGCCATACTCCTCCTCGGGCTACTCACCTTTGCCCTATGGTACTGGGTCGTAGAGCCAGGCGCACTCGATCTAGCTGCACGCTACGCTATCTCCGTCCTCGTCATCGCCTGCCCCTGCGCTTTGGGCTTAGCCACACCCACCGCACTGACCGTAGCTGTCGGCGAGTCGGCACGGAGGAACATACTCTTTGCCGAGGCCACGGCACTGGAGACGTTGCCCCGTGTCGAGGCTTTCCTCCTAGACAAGACTGGGACCCTCACCCTGGGCAGCCCCTCAGTCACGGAGCTGCAATGGTTCATCCCCGAGGAGAAGCGCGCCGCCATGCTCTCGCTCATCGTCTCTGCCGAGCAACACAGTCTGCACCCACTGGCGCAAGCGATCGTCGCTTATGGCGAGGCGCAGGGAGCGACGACCAGCGAACTGACCGTCACCGAGCAACCGGGGCAAGGCTTGCTCGTCACGACGCCTGAGGGTGAGCTGCGCATCGGACGCGCCTCGTGGATTGCCGAGGGGGGCGTTGCGTCGGTACCGCCTTGCGACCTCACAGGCTCGCTCGTCTATGTGGCGCAGGGTACCCAGCTCGTCGCTATCATAGCTCTCTCGGACACACTCACACCGCACGCTGCCGAGACGATCGCACAGCTTAAGGCACAAGGCAAAAAGCTCCTCATGCTCACGGGAGACCGCAAACCCGAAGCGGAGCGCATCGCTCAGCAAATAGGAATAGACACGCTACATGCCGAGCTCATGCCTCAAGACAAAGAGACTATACTAGCCTCCCTACAAGAGCAAGGCCTCGTCGTAGCCATGGTAGGCGATGGCGTCAACGACGGACAGGCACTAGCTCGTGCCGACGTGAGCATAGCACTCGCCGGGGGCAGCGACCTAGCCACCTCGATGGCGCAGCTGGTCATCTCCAAACCCGACCTATCGCTCCTCCTCGAGGCTACCGAGATAGCACGACAAACGGTACGCACGATACGCTTCAACTTCCTCTGGGCGCTCCTCTACAACGTCATCGCCATACCGATCGCTGCGGGGCTCTTCACACGGTGGGGCTTGACCATCACGCCCGCCATCGCCGCCGCTGCCATGGCGCTTAGCTCCATCTGCGTCGTCGTCAATAGCCTCCTCCTGCAGCGCCGCATAGCCACGCGCTAGCCGTTGGCTGTTGGCTGTTGGCTACTACTGCGCCCTGTAGGGACGCTCGAGAGTATCTAGCGGGAGGGCGTCCGTTGTCGAACGATCTTGACGACGTTAGCCGTGACTGAATCCTGTAGGGACGCACGATCTGTGCGTCCGTCCCCGTTAATACCACGATGCTGTAACTTTTGACACAACGGACGCACAGATCGTGCGTCCCTACAGGACGACATGGGGGGATGACGGGACGAAAACAGGACGACGTTTCACTCCGACACCTCCGATCCACTCTTTGCGACTTTACATATCTTTACGGGGGAATTCGTCCGATTCCCTCCTTTATCGAATATCCACGTGGGCGTGATTTATTTCTTCCGAAGTTTCATTTGATTCTTCCGAAGTTTCATTTCATTCCTCCGAAGAATTTTTTATTCTCCACGTGGAGATTTTGAAATATCCACGTGGAAATCACTTTTCCCCGACGCGGGACCGTTTTGATATGTAGTCTGCTCTAAATTATTGTAACAAGCCGGCGTTAATTTACCGAACGACTATAAGTGATACTGTTGCAAAAGTCAACAGTCTCATAGATGTGCCTCTGGATAGCGAGCATTCCACCAGGTGGGGTCGTCCTTGAGCCACTTCTGGAACCATGCGAAGAGCGTATTCGTCCACTCGATCTTCTTCTCGGGAGCCGTGATGATGTGATCTTCGCCATGCACCTTGACAAAGGCGACCTCACGACCCAAGATCTTCAGAGCGTTGTACATCTGGATGCTCTCGCCGATGGGGACGTTCGTATCGGCCGTGCCGTGGATCAGCAACAGAGGCGTGTGGATCTTGTCGGCATGGAAGAGCGGACTCTGCTCCGTGTAGAGCTGAGGATTATTCCACGGATAGCTGTTGTAGCTCGCCACCGTACTATAGCCGATGCCCCAGGTACCCTCGCCCCAGTAAGAGGAGAGCGCACTGATGCCCGCATGGCTGATCGCTGCGGCAAAGATGTCAGTGATCGTCTGCAGGTACTGCGTCATAAAGCCTCCGTAGCTAGCCCCCATGCAGCCGATCTTCTTCGCATTGACATAGGGGTGCTCTTGGCAAAACTGCTTCGTCGCAGCCACAATCTCGTCGGCCGTTACCTTGCCCCACGCATTGACGTGGCGAGCGGCATACTCCTGACCGAAGCCAGTGGTGCCACTCGGGTTGAGCGTGAGGACCACGTAGCCCTGCGCTGCATACATCGGCAGTGAGTAAGAACCCTCGAAGAAGCGAGTCGTCGGCGAGGTTCCTCCATAATAATAGACGATCATCGGGTACTTCTTCGTCGCGTCAAAGTGAGGCGGCAGGTAGTAGCGTCCCTCCACCTTGTCGCCATTGGGCATCGTGTGTACCCAGTCGCTCATGGTACCCAGCTCTAGATCCTGCATCTTGCTCTTAGCTAGATCGTAGAGGAGCGTCTCACGCTTTCCTCTGAGCGTATAGAAGCGATCTGCATTCATCGCACTCTGCCCATAGTAGGCGAGCTGACTAGCGTCGTCACTAATGTCAAAGGAGCGCACGAGGTCTTCCGTCGTAGCTACCTGCTCGATCTGCTTGCGTGTGAGATCGAGGCGGTAGAGGGAGATGCGATCTTTGTTTTCCGCTGTAAAGTAAGCAACGGACCGGATCGTGCTGACCTTGACCCGCTTGATGGCAGGGTCAAAATCCTTGGTCAGGGGCGTCGCCTGCTGGCTCTGACGGTCATAGAGGAAGAGCTGACCATCGTACGTATTGGTGATCATCCCCTCAGGCAGATTGCGCCCGATCCCATCGAAAGCATTCGCATCACCCTGTATGAGTAGCACATGAGGCTGCGACGTGTAGGAGATCGACGAGATAGAGCGCTCCTGGGTAAAGAGTGGCTTGACCTCTAGCGTCTCTAGGTTCATCGTATAGAAGTTGCTCTGAGAGAAGGGGATCTCGGTGATATCCTCCGAACTGCTCAAGATGATCTCACGAGCATCGGGACTGACATCCTGTAGATAAGTAGAGCGATGGCCGAAGGTAAGCGGCTGATAGCGACCGCTCTCGAGGTCGTATAGGGCGAGGAAGGTGCGCTTGCGAAAGTCTGCCATACGGTCATAGCGTCCCAGTACCTGCTCGGTGATCTTGCCTCGTGCGGGGCCCTCCTCCTCGATGGTGTAGAGCAACTGCTTGCCGTCAGGGAGTATAAAGAAGGAGCCATTGGGGATCTGCTCTGCTACGACACGCTCCTCCTGCGTCTTGGGATCGTAGCTGATCAACTGCCGACCATCATCTGTCGTGAGCGTGCGGTAGAGCTTGTCTTCTTTGGGCATCCAGCTGGCGAAGCGGTACTCCTCGCTCAGTGTGGAGAGGAGCTTATCGCCTTGGTATAGGTAGGTGCGGTAATTGCTCTTCAGAGCAGTCGTCTCGCGCTCTATGAGGAGCGTGTAGCGACCCGTAGGCGACACAGAGACTGAGTAAAGGTTGCGGCCTGTCATCATATACTCTAGGCTCAAGTACTCCTTGTCGTCGTGACGTAGCTCTATCTGGCTGTCAGCCTTGGCGGGGATGAGCTTCATACGATACTGCGCTGGCTCGCCTCCCTTGGTGAGTAACTGCAGCGTGAGCAGGTGCGACCGTCCAGGCGTCAGCGTGAGTGATGCGGGCGAAGCAGGCTTTAGCTCGCTCTGGTACTGCGTAGCAGACGAGAGCTTTGTACCATCGAGGGCTAAGACAAAGGGTACCGACGCCTCGATCTGTAGCGTCGCCTGCTCATAGCTCGGCGTGCGCAGGCGTACCGCATAGGTCGTGATCTCATCCTCGGCGGTGCGCAGCGTGACGATGCCCTCCTTCGCAACGGGCAGGGCGCCATGCGCCTGGCTCAGCTTGATATGGTTCACCGGCTTGAGCAGGTCGGTAGCGTCGTACGCCTTGCCCTGCACATCGAGACTATCCGATATAAACGGCATCATCACCCGATACTGCTGCACCTGTAGCGGTATGACGGTGAGGGTGTCTGGTTGATCCGTCGTGGCTGACGGAGCTGTAGCTGGTTGCTGAGCGGTAGTGTAGAGAGTCGCGAGTACCCAAAGCGGGAGCATCGCAAAGAGTCGTAATAGGTCTCGTTTCATATCCTGTTGCTGATTATTTTACCTAGATAGCGTCGCTCCGTAAGAGCTCTGGCTAAGTTTCCATGCCACAAAGTTAACCTTTTGTTTTCTTTTAGCAGGAGTGATCGAAGCTATCAGAGTAGATCAGAGCTATCGGAGCTATCGGAGTACTCGTATTCCTAGCCAAGAGCCAACAGCTAACGGCCAACAGCCAACAGCCATTCAACCGAAGAAATACCGAAACGGAAAAGAAAAATACCGAAAATGTCAAATCCATCCAAGTAAGATATAGTGCTTTTTCTCTACCTTTGCACAGGAAAACAATTATTAGGTTATACCCCCCACATTTGTAACTATATGTAACAAATCTAGATATTTGTCGGGGTGGGCGGAGGAGATCTCCTTCACAGCACATTAATAGGGACACTATATGAAACAGAGACTTATCGCACTCATCCTCTCCGTGATGGCACTCACCAGCACGTGGGGTGTCGCTCAGACCGTAGGTGTCAAGAGCAACCTGCTCTACCTAGCTACAGCCACACCCAACCTAGGAGTCGAGGTGGCTGTCGCTCCACACTGGACCATCGACCTCTCGGGTGGATACAACTTCTTCCACCCTATGATCAAGGAGACTGGTGCTAAGTGGCCACACTTCTCAGTGATCCCTGAGGGGCGCTACTTCCTCTGTGAGGCGTTCAACGGGCACTTCTTCGGTCTACACGGGCTCGTGGCCTTTTACAATATCAACAAGCTCAACATCCCCATCGGACCTATGAAGGAGCTCAAGGACTACCGCTATCAGGGATGGGCTTATGGTGCTGGTCTCACCTATGGATATGAGTGGGTCCTAGCTAAGCACTGGAACCTAGAGGCTTCCATCAGTGCAGGCTACATACTCTTTGACTATACCAAGTACAACTGCGAGCACTGTGGCAAGGCTGTCGGCAAGGGACCCAAGCACTATCTCGGGCCTACGAAAGCGACCTTCTCACTGATGTATCTCTTTTAGATTAGATCACACGACAACATAAGCAGAGTAGATATGAGACACACTATATATAATAGGTCACTCGTCTGGATCGCTATCCTGATGCTTGGCTCCCTCTCGATGCTATCAGCACAGCAGAAGGAGACCAATCCCTTACAAGGCATCAAGAGTGCCTCGCAGACCGTTGTGACGAGACAGGGGGACAAGGCTTTGGTCAACCTCACACTAGACCTGACTGATATGCCACGCCTCAACAGCAACACGATCCTAGAGGTCACGCCTGTGCTGCAGGCCAACACTGACTCTAATCAGCTCGCTCTACCGCCTATCCTCATCTCAGGACGCACGCGGGCTATCATGCTACGACGCAAAAGCATCGAGGCTGACGTCATACGCAGCAAGCAGCGGGAGCAGAGCTATCGCTACACGATAGAGGTACCCTTCGCACTATGGATGAAGGATGCCTCCTGCCTACTACGTGCTAAGAGCTACGGATGTGCGGGCTGTGATCTAGGTGACTACACAGCTCCACTGACGTCTCATGCACTAGCACCCCTCTACAAGCCGAACTACCGCTATGCCATACTCGTACCAGAGGGTGAGGAGACCAAGCGTCGCGAGGAGAGCCTCACAGCGATGATCACCTTCCAGGTCAATAAGACGGAGCTACGCCCAGAGCTGGGCAACAACCGATCCGAGCTCAAGCGCATCGATGACAAGGTGAAGGAGCTGACGACCAATAGCTCGCTAACCATAGACGCTGTCGCTCTAGCTGGTTACGCTTCGCCTGAAGGTAATGCAGAGCTCAACCAGAGACTATCCAAAGGACGTGTCGAGAGCATCGCTGCTTACCTCGTACGCACCTATCCACGCTTTAAGGGACACTACAGCTCTCAGGCTATGGGTGCCGACTGGGACGGACTAAAAGACGCTATCGAGGAGAGCAATGTAGACTATAAGGAGCAGATCCTACAGATCATCCAGGAGCAGCCGGCTAATGAGCGGACAGCTGCTCTACGAGCTCTAGACAATGGCAAGACCTACGCCTATCTACTACAGACTTATTACCCGCCCCTACGTCGCACGGTCATGACCTTCTCCTTTGTGGTCAAAGGCTTTGACCTAGAGGAGGCCAAGGAGGTGATCAAGACACACCCGACACATCTTAGCCTAGCCGAGGTCAATCTGGTGGCTAATAGTTACCCAGCCGGCAGTGCTGAGCGGTACGAGACCTGGGCGATCGCTGCGGACGCTTTTCCCAATGCTGTGGAGCCAGCGACCAATGCGGCGATCATGGACTTCGAAGCAGGTCGCTATGCACAAGCGGTCAAGCTACTAGAGCGATACAAGAAGAATACGAAGCTCTACACCATCCTAGGCATCGCCTATGCCTACAACGGAGACTACGACAAGGCACATAGTTATCTCGCCAAGGCTGCACAGCTCGGTCTGCCCGATGCTCAGTACAACCTCGACGAGTACCTACACTTTATGCAGGACAACTTCTAACCTCCCACTCAACTACAGAATACAATCACTCAAATAATAATCATCACTTATCAAACAAACTATGAGAAGTAAGTTTTTCCTACTGAGCCTCGTGGCTCTCACGCTCGCTTTCACAGCGTGCAACAAGAAGGACGACGTCAAGTCCGAGACTGACGCTACCATCAGCGTCGCTATCAAGTCGGCCGACCTCAGAGCTTATGAGGATGGCGCAGGCGATGCAGACAGGCAGGTCAAGACACTGGCCGTCATGGTCTACGAAGGTCAGGCTCAGGTTGCCTACAAGGCGGCTGACCAAGCCAACTCTCTCGAGGTCAAGGATATCCCAACCTCCGCTGGTACCAAGACGCTACTCGTCGTTGCTAACTTCGAGGGCACTGATTTCCAAGGCAAGTCTCTAACGGAGGCTCTAGCTATGACCCATGAGCTAGGTGCTGACGATCAAGATCCTGCTAAGGGTAAGCACATGCTCACCTCTGACGCTACTACGGTAACGCTCAAGAAGGGCAAGAACTACTACGGCTATGAGGCTGGTGCTGACAACCGTATCTCTGTTGGTGAGCCTATGCAGCTCAAGCACATCCACGCTGGTATGTCTTTTACCAGTGTAGCCGTTGACTTCGCAACTCAGTACAAGACGCTCTACAACGTCAAGTTTGACAACGGCGCTGTCATGGCTCTCATCGCTAAGAAGCAGTCTAAAGTCTTCGGTACATCTCTCGTCAACGATGATGCTAACTACCTCTATGGTGAGAAGCACTTCGGCAAGGCTGACAACAAGTACACCCCCGAGGAGGCTAACTACGCTGCGGAGACTACGCTGCTACTCCCTATCACAAATAACGACGACATCGTCAAGAACGACATCAAGGGTATGGGCTTCTACGTGCTAGAGAACAACGTAGCCGCACACCCAACCATCCTCTGCCTCAAGGGTACACTCACCCAGGCTAATGGAGATGCTCTTACAACTGAGCAGGCTAAGGAGGCTGTTGAGGCTGGCTGGATCGTCTCTGAGACAGACCACTCAACCTTCTACCCTGTCCTAGTTAACTGGGAGAAGGATGGCTACGAATTCGAAGGCACAACGACCAAGAACGGTATCGTACGCAACAACAAGTACCAGATCTCTCTCAAGATCACTGGTCCTGGCACGAACTCTCCTGAGGATCCAACACAGGAGAAGGCTAACCTCGATGTCAAGTGCGTCGTCACGCCTTGGAATATCGTCAAGCAAAACGTAGTCTGGTAGACCACGCCCTCACAGATAGCTTTAGAGCCACCCTCTGTAGGTGACTCTAGAGCTATCTCAAAACCCAATCGGAGAGTCTGCATCAAGCGGTAGATCTTCAAACCTTCATGATTACTTCATAGTCAACCCAACGATCTATGTCGTTTGGAGACAGGCTCTCCCTTTTTCCCCCATTCACTCACCCCACCCCATTTAGAAACCTGTATGAATATCGCACAGAGATGGATAAGTAAAGTAGCTACGACGGCTTGTTTCGTATCGTTGGCGATCCTGCTGCCTGCATGTAGCACGATCGCAGAGGATCTGGAGGATTGTCCTCAGCCATTCGAGCTGACCGTACGAGCTATAGATATCGCCAACCAGGATATAACCTCTGATGGGAGTGTGGAGAACGTGATCCTCTTCACGTTTGACGAGAGTGGCAAGCGCATTGACAAGGTCCTCCTCAACGCTGAGGAGATCAAGTCGCGCAAGCCTATACACATCGAGCACTATGGCCCGAAGTCCCTCACATTTGTCGCTTGGGGCAATGTCACCCCTAAGGATCTAGAGCGACTAGAGAGCGTACAGCGCATCGAGGATGTACAGATGCCACTGGTACGACACGAGGGCTTTGCACAGTACCCCTCAGATCTCTTCTCTGGACGACTAGACCGAGAGCAAGTCTACGGCAAGCTCGAGCTTGGCGAGCCTGCTACAATAGATATATACCGACGCACCTGTCAGGTCAATGTGATCATACTAGGCTATGAGCAGTGGCTCGATCGCCAGGGATATAAGCAACAAGCTTTTGACCCGACAGACTACGCTGCAACACGGGTGCTTTTTGGCAACTCGCTAGACAACTATCACATAGATGACATATACCAGGGCAACCCCATCGGCTACCGACTCACGGGCCAGCTAGATAGTGCCACGGGCGACTATCGTATAGCTCCCTTTAGGGTCTACCCACCGATAGAGGGCAAACCTTTTGCCCTAGACCTATACGTAGGAGACAAGCGTCTGGAGAGCTTTACTAAGGACTCACGAGGCACGCTCATACTACCTGAGATCGGCAAGATGCTCAACGTACTCATCGACATGCGATCTGCCGATGCTTCTGTCCAGATCGTCGTAACCCCGTGGAATATCGTACATCAGTTTGTCATCTACTAATAATAGACTACGCAATGGTCATGACTGAAACAGCACAGGCCCTATGAAACGATATAGACATACCCACATACTCCCACTCCTCACGCTCTGCCTGACACTCCTCACTGCTGGATGTAAAAAGAACGAGCAGATACAGCCCGAGGAGCAGACCATCGTACAGATATCCATACCGCAGGCTACCCGCACGGGGGGCAACCTATCGGTAGACGGCGAAGAGATACAGAAGCTGCGTATACTCATCTTCAACGAGGCGGGGCGCGCGCTCGATGCGCAGAAGACTTTTGTCAGTAGCTCCTCCGACCTAACCCAATATCTGCGCGTAGAGGCGCATACAGGTGAGAAGGTTGTCTACGTCATTGCCAATGAGGCTGCTGAGATGTCTGCCGCACTAGACAAGCTCCTCTTCGAGCGTGAGTTGCTTGCCATGGAGATACCCTACGAAGATCCCGATGGCACATCTGGCAAACCGATCATCCTCGTCGGTAAGGGGGCGCAGACCGTAACCCTCACCAAGGATCAGATCGCAAAGACGGAGGTCTCACTCATTCGCTCGAGAGCTAAGATCACTCTAGACCTGCAGCAAAAGACACCTCAGGAGGACAAGGTAATCATCCAGCGAGTCACCATAGACCGACTCCCGAAGCGCAGCCTGCTCGTGACGCCCGCCACCTTTACCCTAGGCAATAGTTGGACCTACACGCAGACTACAAAGCAGCAGCTCACAAACAACGGCTCAGCTGTCCACTACATCCCCGAGAGTGCCCCGCTCTATGTCTATGAGAATATAGGTAGCCTCACCGACACCACTGGCAGAGCACCCATTCTCACCGTAGAGACGCTCTACAATGGCATCCTAAGCACCTACACAGCCTACGTCAATGACGCTACGAGTGATGCACAAGACCATCACTACGCACTGCATCGTAACTGCCACTACGAGCTCACGGGCACCATCACCAAGATCGGCAAGTACGATGCACTACTCCTCACCACCCGCGTCCTACCATGGGACCTCGAGGAGGTCAATAAGCAGCTCACCCTCCCCAAGATATCGGTTCTATCGCCACAACTCACGACCAGCAATAAGACCTCCGTGGCTGCGCCCTTTGTTGTGCGGATCCAGATCAAGGGTGACGATGAGTATACCCACTGGACAGCTACACTCACCAATGCGGTAGACTTTGCCTTTGACACCTCCGCAGGCCGAGTCACTGAGGGGCTGGCAGATGGCAAGACAGCTTACGATGTGGCGGTCGTTCCCACCCGAGAGCATACCTCGAGCCAGCATCAGACACAGCTACTCTTTACGATGGGCGGACTGGTGATCCCCATCGAGGGCTTCCCAGCGGGAATACCTATCGTGCAGGAGAGAGACATCTAATCAACGAATGACACACTGCTCTATACTATGAATAGACTCTTAGATATAGTGACCCGCATCGTGGGCTATACGCTCACCCTGCTCCTCCTCTCGGGATGTATCGCTGAGAGGATGGATGGGTTCTGCCCCGACGACCCGACAAGCTCCGATAGTCCCCACCTCACGCTACTCCTAGCCGTACAGGATATGGCTATACTGCGTGCGCAGACCGAGGATGGGGTCGAGGCACTCAATGAGAATAAGATCGACAACCTGTGGGTGCTCTTCTACAAAGCTTCTGGCGACCTCTACTGGGCCGTCTCCCCAGCCGTGGCTAGTGATGGCCGATACGTCATACCGATACCTGCCGACAAGCTGGACGGCTTTAGAGGATCTGAGACCTATCAGGTCTATGTCGTGACCAATGTTGCGCACTTCACCGCCCCACAAGCTCTAGCAGATCTAGACCAGCAGCTCATTACTGAGAGCGTAGCTGCAGCAACTCCCGCCCACTTCGTCATGCAGGGCAAGACCTCTAAGCAGATCAATCTCTCGACAGACCAAGGCAAGCAGCTCGGCGAGGTCTCACTACGTCGTGTAGCCTGCAAGGTGCGTGTCACACCTCATGTAGAGGTGCCTAACTACACCCTCGCAGGTGCCGTCAAGGTGCAGCTCGTCAATGCTTACAACCAGGGCTATCTGATTGCTCAGGCGAACGCCCCAGCAGCTTCCGCCATCCCTTACAGCGCTCGCGAGACCAACAGTGACCAGTCGATCTGCTTCTACTCCTACTACAACAATTGGAGTAGTCAAGCTAGTCGCGCTCCCTACTGTCTCCTCGCTATCCCGCTCCAAGCTACAGGTAGCTCAGTCACCACATCCTATTACTATAAGGTGTGGCTCACTCCTCAGGATCAGTGGCTAGCCTCCAACAAGCTCTACGACCTCAAGGTCAACGTCAGCCGTATCGGCTCGACCATCCCCGAGAGACCCGTTGAGATCACCAGCCAAGAGCTCATCGTGGCAGACTGGACCCATAAGAAAAGCGACTATGACCTCCCCGAGGCAAACTTCCTCGAGCTATCGGAGTATGACGTGAAGATGTACAATGTGAGTTCCCGCACGATCTCCTATCAGTCGTCTAAGCGCCCCATCGTAATCAAAGACATCACAGCTTCTTACAATTACGTAGACTCTAATGGTAAGGAGCGGACAGATAAAATTGCCGCCACGGGTCCTGACTATCCCAAAATTACTTACGATGGAAACAAGATCATGATCACTTCGAAGGTGCCTATCAACAATGTCCCGAAGAAGATCACCTTTACCGTCTCCAATGGTATCCCCTCGCTTGATAGGCGTGTGACTGTAGTGCAGTACCCTGACCGCTACATAACCTTCACAAGGGGCGTTCAGTCATACAGATATGGGAATGTATATGCGATGCAGAACGCAGGATTGAATAATAACGCTATTTATCGCATCACTGTTATGACCCCTCCAGAAGGAGTTATCTTAGGCTTTCCACCGACAGAAAAGACTGACTTTTATGAGTGGAAAGGTTTTGGCACTAAGGGTGTCAGCTTTAGTGCTAATACAACACGACGAGATGCTGAGACAGCTAAGATGGTATCTCCGAGCTTTGAGCTTGCATCTCAGATGGGTGCGACAAATATAGACATCTATTGGGATTTTGCATACGGAGTGATTTGGGATAAAGACAACACTGCAATATGTAACTGTGCCTCCTATTGGGAGGTACGCGAGGTCGATGGCAAGCGTGTCACACTTCGTGACTGGCGACTCCCGACAGAAGCTGAAATTAAGCTCATTGATCAGCTTCAGAACACCCCCGAAGGCAAAGTTAAGCGTATTATGACTGGAAAGTTTTATTGGGATGCGCGCAATGACAATGGGGCAACTGAGACTAGATACGGAAACGATGGTTATAAAAACAACGCCTATACACGATGCGTGCGTGACGTCAAGGAAGACAACGTCCAGTCTTACAGACCCTATACACCCACTAAGTAGCAGATAGTATGAGAAGAGTCTATATAACTTTAAGAGTCCTGCTCACAGCCGTAGTGGCGATCCTAACGGGTTGCCAGAGAGATCGTGCGGAGCTACAAGGCGGGATGGATGGTGACCGAGTACCCGTGTCGCTCTCGATAGATGTGCCATACAATGCCGACTTACGTGAGGCTCAGGATGGGATCGATGAGAATAAGGTTTCATCACTTGAGCTACTGATCTTCGACAAGAAGGGGCTCATGATTGACTATGCCCGAGCTACTGAGCTTAGACCTGTCACCACATCGGGCGGTGAAGCGCGTTATAGCTTTAAGGCACTGGTCAAGCCTCAGCAAGAGGAGTGTGTCATACACTTTGTAGCAAATCGCAACTACGGTGGCAGCGATGCCGCTGCGCACCTCATAGGTCGTACGGAGAGCAATGTGCTATTTTCTCAGATGGTGCAGATGTCTGAGGTGATCGCCACCAAGCAGATACCTATGTGGGCTCGCGTCACCTATCCCAATATCGTGGCCAATCAGCGTCTCGGCGAGATACGACTCATACGCTCTATGGCCAAGGTGACCCTAACTCTAGAGGGCGATGCCGTAAGCAAGCTCCAGAACGTATCCTATCGTCTCTTCAACAGCTACGAGGCGGGCTCGGTGGCACCCTTTGACGCGACCAAGCTGGGGGCAAGCAATGACTATACAGCAGCCTTTGGCAATGCAGATCAGCTCCCTACGGTCGTGACGGAGCAACCGTGGGTCTCCGCAGATAGATACGCTAGCAACAAGCCGATCTACCTCTTCGAGCGAGACAATAAGAGTCTAGGTGGCGCGAGTGCGGGTGTGGCTCACCCAGCTTTTGTCATCATACAGGCTCGCTACAATGGCAATGCGAACCCCACCTACTACAAGCTAGAGTTTGTCGACAGCGACAACCGCATCCTCTCGTACGACATCCTGCGCAACTACCACTACCAGATCATCATCAGTGATGTCCTGGCAGGTGGCTATGCGACTGAGCAGGAGGCAATAGATGGGCCCGCACTCAACAATCTAGCTATCTCAGAGCATCTGCAGCCCTACCCTTCGTTTTTCGATCGGAATGGACGTCTGGAGGTGGCGCGAACCAACTATCTCTTTACTGGCGAGGATCAGAGCTTCACCTTTCAGGCCAACTTCTACCCCGATAATGGGAACACACAGACTGAAAACGGCAAGCTACGCGTCCTCGGCGTACGCAATCCCAATAAAGCAATCGCGGGGTCAAAAGATCAGATCACGATAGATGCTGAGGGCAAGGTGTCCGTCCCGCTGAACCAGCCGACATCTGACGGGGAGCTGGTCTCAGACATTATACTAGGTGTAGAGGGGCATCCTAGCTTGATGCGTGTCATACGCGTCAAGGTGCGCAAGCCGTACATCTACAAGGAGTTTAGTGCCAATGGAGTCAAGACCAATAGACAGACCCACCAAGCACAGATCACCGTGCCTCGCCAGCAGCAGACTCCAGTCAAGTTTAAGTTCACGCTGCCCGATGACTTTGACAAGCGGTTGCTCCCGATCAGGCTGCGCTTCTTTACGGAGCACTTCTACCCCGACGTCCAGCATACAGACCCCGATATGGGTCGCTTCTCCTTTGGCATCAAGGATGGACGTTCATGCTATACGATCATCGTCTCCAGGCTAGAGGGTGATAGGACACTCGAGTGTACCTTCCTCTCGAACAAGAGTGCCTGCGCCGAGACCATCGAGGTCGTCTCTGTGGACAACCTCTTTAATACGCAAAAGATTCAAGTCACTCCCCAGCAGCAGCCATAGCACTCCGACTAGGGAGCTCGCATGAGAAGTCTTATAATCCGACGAGCCGTGTGTTCTGTTATAGGAATGCACGGCTCGTCTGCGTTGTAGCCTCTTAGCCAAGCTAAGACAGCCCTACGGAGACTGTTGCAAAAGTCAACAGTCTCAATTAGAGATTAGTGGTTAGAAGTTAGAGATTAGTGATCAGAGCTATCGGAGTACTCGTATTCCTAGCCAAGAGCCAACAGCTAACAGCCAACAGCTAATAGCCAAGAGCCAACAAGCCATCGGGATGCGCGAGCCATACGTCTCGATGGTCTGCGTCGTGAGGGGCGAGTTATACGTTGGGGGCGGGGACACCATCGTGGAGCTCGACGGGGGCATGCTCGACGTTGAGCTCGTCGTAGAGGTCTGAGTCGAGGAAGCGCTGCAGGACCTGTGCGCCTCCCTCCACGAGGAGCGACTCGATGCCCTGACTATGCAGGAGCGTGAGCAGGTCGCGCACCTCGCCCGTCGTGGCGAGGCAGGAGACGTGAGGCGGGTATTGCCCGTCACGCACTTGCTCTAGGAGAGCCGGCGGGAGCAGGATGATCGTTGGAGCCGTAGCGTCTTGTAGCATACGCAGCTCGGGGCGAGGTAGCCGGCTGTGACACCAGAGGAGACGGATCGGCTGACCGCCACTACCCGATCGATTGGTCAGGAGTGGGTCGTCCAGCTCGGCCGTGTGATGTCCCACCAAGATTGCATCGTGGAGCGCACGCAGACGATGCACCGAGCGCTGGCGGAGTGGCGAACTGAAGATGTAAGGCGCCTCGCTCGCATCGTGACGCAGGCGGTCTATGTAGTGGTCGGCACTCTCGGCCCACTTGAGCGTGACGTAGGGGCGTCCTAAGGTCTGCGCCACGAGGAAGTGGCGGTTGAGCGCGATAGCCTCTTGCTCTAAGCAACCGACCGAGACCTCGATGCCCGCTTCGCGCAGGCGTGCCACGCCTCGTCCGTCCACTTTGGCAAAGGGATCCAGCATTGCGATGACCACACGGGCGGGTCGCAACCCCGCAATGAGTTCTGCACAGGGTGGTGTCTTGCCGTAGTGAGCGCAAGGCTCTAAGCTCACATACCAGGTCGCCTCACCGATAACGCCCCGCAGTTCCTCGGGAACGCTACGCCACGCCATCACTTCGGCATGGGGAGCACCGGCGTAATGGTGGTAACCTTCGCCAATAATCTTATCTTTGTAGACAATTACCGAGCCGACCATCGGATTGGGACTGGTGCGCCCCTGCGCTAAGGCTGCGAGTTGCAGACAGCGCTGTATGTAGATCTCGTCTGGTGTGGTAGGTGCTGTATGTTTCATCTAAGTAAAGGTCGCTACAAAATGAGTGAAGCTATGATAGTTGCTGGTATGACGCTGCGTGATGCGGCGCTAGCGATAGCGGAGGCGCTGCCTGGGTACTATGCCGAGGCGCGGGAGCGTCAGGCTATGAGCGAGATGCTCCTGCAGCATATCACTGGGCTTAGCCAGACAAACTATCTGCTTGACCGCAAAGTTAGACAATTGTCCGACACGGAAGCGGTTTGGCTCCGGCAAGCCCTCGAGCGACTGGCGCACGATGAGCCGATACAGTATATCTTAGGGGTGGCACCCTTTGGCTCATTCGATCTAGCGGTCGGCAAGGGGGTGCTCATACCACGCCCCGAGACGGTCGAGCTGTGCGAACTGATCCTCGCTCGTCACGCCGTCACGGAGGCACCCCTGCGGCTCCTCGATGTGGGGTGTGGCTCCGCCTGCATACCTATATATATAGCTAGTCACCGGCCCAGTTGGCAGATCTATGCGATGGATCAGTCGGAGCAGGCGCTACACTATGCAGAGCAAAACATTCGTCAGACGGGTGTCGCCGTCCAGTTATTCCATAGCGATCTCTTCGCTTGGTGTCAGGGGAAAGGCATCCCCGCCAAGCTTCCTCCGATAGACCTTTTGGTGAGCAATCCGCCCTATATCCCCGAATGCGACCAAGCGACGATGCGCCCCAATGTCCTCGTAGGAGAGCCTCGTGAGGCGCTCTTCGTACCAGACGCCGATCCGCTCCGCTACTACCGTGCGCTCGT
>OASD01000299.1_pt1 | contig 22262 bp, 23 predicted proteins | sample 1475531 | NCBI WGS metagenome assembly OASD01 (sample SAMEA3360668, study PRJEB22359) | human gut metagenome | biome: ENVO:urban biome; feature: ENVO:human-associated habitat; material: ENVO:feces | place: Bangladesh | collected 2011
TTTACAACAAGTTGCTCCTTGAAGTTGCGAACAATAAGGAAGAAGAGGAAAAGCCACCCATCGACCCGATGGCACTTGTAGGCAAAAGCCTTTTCAAAGTGTCCCAACTGCGAAAGAAAGAAGAAACGGTACAGAAGCAAACTGAGTCAGAGCCTGTGTCTGAGAATGACGTGACATTCGAGGATCCACCAAAGAACACGGCAAGGATTCCTGATGAACTACTGGATGATGTGTTTACAAATGTCCGCATAGAAGATGTCGGTGTGAAGTATTCAGACGATGAGGACGATGCCGATGTACCGCAAGCAAAAGGAACAAGTTTTGAGGACATAGATACAGCCGTGAAGACGGTCAAGGCTTCAAAAGCTACGGACAAGGAGAAACGACATGCAGGAAAGGTCTTCCACGAGATGGATGGTAACCAATTCTATGAGAAATTCATGGAGAACAGCAAGGAGTGCAAGAAAAACATTCATGATTTCGTCACCTTTTACCTGCAAGGACATAAGATAGAACAAACGTCCAAGCCAAAGAAGGAGTTTAAAGTGCCAGATAGCATAGAGGACTTCAATATCCTTGATTTTGTATAACAATAAAATTTAGAGAACAATGGAAAGAAACAGAAAAAGAAAGAATGGTGCGACAAAGGAATACATCAGTATTCAGTCCACAGTGAATGTAACCGTGTCGTCCCAAGCAGAAAAAAGAGTTGGGTATATAGACAAGTTTATGTCCAAAGCCGACTTTACTGCAAGAAATGGTAAGCAAGTCTGCATCAAAGAAGAGACACATGAGCGCATTATGAAGTTTGTGAATGTGGTTGGTAAAGGACAGGCTACTGTAGCAAGTTTCATAGACAACATCATCAACGAGCATTTTGCTATCCATGCTGCCGAAATCAAGGCTGCATTTGATGAGGGACTCAAGGCATATCGCCTCTAACAATAATTTTAAAGTACACCAATGAAAAAGAAAGACTACGGCTAAAATCTCAGCTCGCCACTGAATCCACAAGTCGGCATCATGCCGCATAAGTAAACAAAAGTATCAACCGCCAGCCGGGACTATCCAATCCCCAAGGCACAGACAAAAAAGATTTATGAACAAGAAAAACAGAATCATTCTTCTCGCTGCGATGATTTTCGCAGCCGTATCACAGACATTCGCGCAAGGCAACGGACTTGCAGGTATCAACGAAGCAACAAGTATGGTGACCTCCTACTTCGACCCAGGCACGAAGCTCATCTACGCCATCGGTGCCGTGGTGGGTCTCATCGGAGGCATCAAGGTGTATGGCAAGTTCTCATCTGGCGACCCCGACACGAGCAAGACTGCCGCAAGCTGGTTCGGAGCCTGCATCTTCCTCATCGTGAGCGCAACCATCCTCCGCTCATTCTTCCTATAATATAATAAGGTATAAGACTTATGGCTGACTACCCAATCAACAAGGGCATCGGTCATTCGGTTGAGTTCAAGGGACTGAAGGCACAGTACCTCTTCATCTTCGCAGGTGGACTGCTTGCCGTCTTCTTCCTTGTGGTCGTCCTCTATATGGCTGGTGCGGATCAATTGGTCTGCATCGGCTTGGGTCTCACGCTCGGATCATTGCTTGTATGGGGAACATTCCATCTGAACAACAAGTACGGTGAGCATGGACTGATGAAGCTCCTTGCCGCCAAGAGCCATCCACGCTATATCCTCAACCGAAGGAAAACAAACCGAATGTTCAAACATAAAAAGAAAGAAGAATGAGAAATATCAGAAAATCAAGCACCCTTGAGAGCAAGTTTCCGCTGCTTGCCGTGGAGCAAGGCTGCATTATCTCCAAGGATGGCGACATCACGGTCGCCTACGAGGTGACACTCCCCGAAATCTTCACGGTTACATCGCAGGAGTATGAGTCGGTACATGCTGCATGGTGCAAGGCTATCAAGGTGCTGCCCGACTACAGCATTGTCCACAAGCAGGACTGGTTCGTGAAAGAGAACTATGCGCCGGACTTGCAGAATAGCGACATGAGCTTTCTGTCAAGAAGCTACGAGAGACACTTCAATGAGCGTCCTTACCTGCATCACCAGTGTTACCTGTTCCTCACCAAGACCACCAAGGAGCGCATGGCACACCAGAGCAATTTTTCCACCTTGTGCCGTGGGCATATCATCCCCAAGGAAATCAAGGACAAGGAAACGGTCGCAAGATTCCTCGATGCCGTGGAGCAGTTCGCAAGAATCATCAACGACTCCGGCTATATCTCCTTACGCAGACTGACGGATGAGGAAATCACAGGCACGGAACGGAGAACGGGACTTGTAGGCAAGTACCTCTCGCTCTCCACGGAGAACGTGCAATGTTTGGAGGATATGGAATTGTCTGCAAGTGGTATGCGTATCGGAAACAAACACCTATGCCTTCATACCTTGTCGCAAACGGAAGACCTGCCAACGGAAGTATCTACGGACAACCGCTTTGAGCGATTGTCAACTGACCGAAGTGACTGCCGTCTGTCCTTTGCCGCTCCAGTTGGCTTGCTGTTGTCCTGCAACCATATCTATAACCAGTATGTCTTCATAGACAACAGTGACGAGACCTTGCAGAAGTTCGAGAAGACCGCCCGCAACATGCACTCGCTGTCAAGGTACAGCCGACAGAACGCCATCAACAAGGAATGGATTGACGAGTATCTGAACGAGGCTCACTCACAAGGCTTGCAGTCTGTCCGTGCCCATTTCAATGTCCTGGCATGGGGCGAGGATATGGAAGAGTTGAAGCATCTTCGCAATGATGTGGGCAGTCAGTTGGCAAGCATGGAATGTGTGCCACGCCACAATACGGTGGATTGTCCGACATTATTCTGGGCTGCGATACCCGGCAACGAGGGTGATTTCCCGTCAGAGGAAAGTTTCCATACCTTCATTGAGCAGTCGGTATGCCTCTTCATGGTGGAAACCAATTATATGAATTCTCTCTCACCGTTCGGCATTAAGATGGCAGACCGTATCAGTGGAAAGCCGCTGCACATAGACATCTCCGACCTGCCGATTAGGAAAGACGTAACAACCAAGCGCAACAAGTTCGTGCTCGGATCCTCGGGAAGCGGAATGTCGTTCTTCATGAACCATCTCGTCAGACAGTATTACGAGCAAGGCACGCATGTGGTATTTTATGTCCAGAACTATTGATTCCCAATTTTTTCAAGAAACTCTTTATATTCATCTTGGAAGCATGAACTTAAAATAACAATGCCTCTGAATATTATCGACAAATGATTATTCATCTTTTTAAGGTCACCATTCATTGCACTACGCAGGGCTTCTTCGTATCTTTGCAATCCTAAATATGACGGATGAGCACTAACAGACAATATGGTGTAGAGGTCATGTATTTCAACTTTCTTATCTGAAAAATATGTATTAGTAGCCTCTGTAATTGTCAATTTATGAATAGAACTCAATTCTCCAACTAATAATTTTATGGTGTAAGGAGCATTCGTGAAATTATATGGTTCTTTCTTGAATTTTTTGATTAATTTGTTGCTTCCTTCATTAAATTCATAATTAGATATGATTCCTAAGATTTCGCTTTTAATATTGTTGTAGTCCTCAACATAATGGTTTGTCTTAATTTTGATTTTATCTGGAATGTTTTCTTGTGTTTTTATATAATTCTGTAATCCAGCAATTTTCCAAAGTAAAATCGATAATGTTTTCTCGTCCGTATTGTTAGGCAAAACAAAACAATAATGGAAAAATATCAAAGTTTCTAATAAACTACGATACAATGTATATAAAGAGTTTATATCCACAATCTTTCCCATCAAATTTTCTGAAGACAAAACGGAGTAGTACAGGTTCTTGCTTGATTCTATTTTCTGCATGAATGAAAGGCACAACATATCTGCCTTATGAACAAAATCATTGTTGCTCTCTTTGTATTCATTGCTTGCTTTTTCCCTTATCTTTAATAGATATGGGCTAACTCCCTTTATAATTTTTAAACTCGCATTTATATCAATTGAATTATTCATTTTGGATGTCATGACTTAAAATCTACTATTAAGAATAGGTGGCATAAATGTTATGCGCCATTATTACCGTCGTTTAATTTTATACTCCATTATAGTTATCCCATCTCCATTTCAAGAACTCACGGTTGATTTGGTCGGGAATGAATATTCTTGGTGGAATGGATGCGCCGTAAGACCATCTTGCTTTATCTGACAAGAATACATCCCCATCAACAGATATACGCAAATGCCCTGCGTCAAACAGGTAGTGTATATCCATTCTCATGGGAAATCCATTTGCTATATTATCTTCACCATGATATTTGAAAGGCACAATATGCGCAGCTTCCAAGACCTCTGGCATTTCTACATTAGTGATAACGCACCGTCCATAAGCAGCAAGAACTTCTCTTCTGAAACGAGCTTGGTTAGGTCTGTATTGCCCTTTTACAAGTTTTCGTTCAGTATCAGATACAACTTCATTTGATATGGTCGTCTGCGTAGATAGGATTTCTTGAATTTCTGCATCAATCTCAAAATTGTATGAATAATGCTCATGCATTCTTGTACCAACTTTATCTTGCTTTTTGAGATAACCATAATATGACAGGAACAACAAGTACTCACGTGCAAAACGTTCATCATTCGCAGCAGGAATGCAGTCCACCCAATCTTTCAAATCCAATTCTCCATCTCGATATGCTCTTATGTACTCGACATAGCTCCCTACTTTTCTATTTTGCGTACCAGAAAGCGGAATAACGATTCTTATCAACTCCTCAACTGTAATATAAGCATCACTACTTGTAGGTGTGCCATTGCCTAAGGCACGAACAATGGACAAAATTAGTTTAAGAGGATGAAGTTCGATTCCTGCTTTTTCCCATTCTGTACATTCCTTTTCTGTCTGAATACTTGGATTAGGCAACTTGAAATTGATTATTGATTGAGCGGAAAACTCTGTTTGGGAGATTTCATGATTTGCAACCTTACGTCCAAAATCTGTAAGCGTAATAATCCCTCCCGTTTTTTCCGCAGGAATCAAGTTCAACGCTTTCCAGTATTGTCCAGAGTTTCTAATGATATTTCTTTCTCCGACACGTCTTTCTAAATCAACATTTACTCCTGTACCTTGCAAATCGTGTGAAAGTCCAATCAGTTCATTACCGAATTGCTCAGAACTATATTTGTACTTTCCCTCCAATTTTGCCATGCGGAACAGAATGCCTAATAATACAACCGGGTCATTGATACCCTCTGTACATTGTACGCTTGCCCATTTCCATTTGAAATCTGCAAATGGTTTTTTCGGTATTTCAAGTTTTTTATTTTTCATTGTCACTTTCTTTATAAAGATTGAATTGTTTAGCTATATTATACGCAAGTTGAACAGGGACCGCATTTCCTATTTGGCGGTATATAGAAGAGTTCGTACCCTCAAAGAAGTAATCAAAAGGAAAACTTTGAACAATGGCAAGTTCTCTACATGTCATTCTTCTTATCCCATTTGGGTGAGGATGAATAACCACCCCTCCTTTATTGTCTCCTCTGGCTGTTACCGTAGGAGCTGGTTTGTTTGGGTCTAACAAACGATGTCCAATATAGCCGTTGATATTCAATTTATACTTAGAGTATGTATGATTGAATACATTATTCGGTTGGTCTGGGTCTGGAATATCTTTGAGAGCCTCACCTACGGATAACCACTTAGGTAAGCCGTCACTTCCATCCTTAGAGTTTGTTGGTTTGGGGTATTTATAAACAAAGTCTATATCCTTTCTAACACCAACAATAATTACTCTTTCACGTGTCTGTGGCACCCCATAATTTGCAGCATTTAGAACTTTATACTGAACCTCATAGTCCAAATTTCTAAAATCGTTCATTATCATTTTGAAAGAATCGCCCTTGTTTAGGGACAATATTCCTTTTACGTTTTCTGCAAGAAAAAACTTTGGATTCTTGTCTTTGATTACTCTTAGAAGTTCTTTGTACAATACGTTCCGCTCATCAGTCGTATGCCTTTTTGTATTCGCCACGGAAAAACCTTGGCAAGGGAATCCACCGATAACGATGTCGCAATCAGGAATTTCTTCCGATGGTATCTCCTTTATATCTTTTTCAACAATATGGTCGCCAATGTTCTTCCTATAAGTAGCCACGGCATCATCGAATAAGTCATTTGCCCATACGATGGTGTGCCCTGCCTTTATAAAACCCAAGTCCAAACCTCCAGCACCACTAAACAACGATACAACTTTCATTATGATACAATTCTTTCTAAACGTTTCAATTCCAATCCTAATAACTTTGCAAAATGCACAGGTACAGCATTGCCTATTTGGCGATAGCAAGCTCCCATTTTTCCCATAAACACAAAGTTTCGTGGAAAAGTCTGCACAACTGCACTCTCTCGTATTGATAACCTGCGTTCTCCATTATAATGAGGAATTGCGCAAACACCGCCCTTGCCGTTACCTCTTGCCAATATTGTAGGTGAAGGTTTGTCGGGGTCGGTTACTCTGTGCGCAGTGAAGTTTCGAGCAATAAAACGGTAAGCTGACCCATAATTATTGGGGTCTTTATCTGTGTTCCCTATTGGCGGCAAATCATCTATAGCTTCTTTTATAGATTTCCATTTTGGAAGTCCGTCTTTGCCTTCCTTGGAGTTAGTCGGATTTGGAAAGTTGAAAATCATGTTTGTACCTAAATCCTTTCTCTGTCCGATAAACAAAACTCTTTCACGATGTTGCGGAACTCCATAATCAGCCATGTTTACCTTATGTACTTCAACAATATAGCCAGCATCTTCAAAGTCAGCCTTGATTTGTTTTACAACACTTCCTTTACCCAAACTCAATATGCCTTTTACATTCTCGGCAATAAAGAATTTTGGTTGCTTTTCTTTTATTGCATTATAGAAGAATTTGTACAATACATTTCTTTCGTCGTCTATGTTACGCTTCATATTTGCCATAGAAAAGCCTTGGCATGGAAAGCCACCAACGACAACATCAGCCGATGGTACTTTTGTTATATCTATGTATTGAATGTCTGCTTGTATGATGTGGTCATTGATATTAGCTTTGTAGGTTGCCACAGCATCTGTATCAATGTCGTTAGCCCAAATGACATTGTTACCAGCTTGTATCAATCCCAAATCTAGTCCTCCTGCACCACTGAATAATGAAATGATTGTCATTTTTACCAGTTACTATTGATAAAAATATGTATATTAAAACGTTTTTCACATTTAATGCTGCTCACTTATTCAGAAAGCGGCATTGTTTATTTGGTCAGCAGCTTTACCTTTGACGGCTGTGTCAGCCTCGGCACGTACAAGAATGTTACTTACAAACGTGAAATGCGAATCGTTATTCATACGCTGGATGTTGATGTCGTAAACCTCTTTCATAATGTTAAGGATTTAAATTTGACAAATCGTTTTGTGTATCGTCGGATTTCTCCGATTGCAATCGCTAAGATATAAAAATAAACGATAAAACTGCAACCTTATTGCGAAATTTTGGCAATCTTGCGAGAAAAAGACGTTTTTTTACTGTTGAAATCTGTTTTGCTGCTCTTTTGGGGAATTTTTTGTACAAGAAGTTACAAGGAACGGCAATCAATAGTCCCTTTAATATTTTGTGGACAAAGAAACTTAAATCAAGACATCCAACAGCTCTTAAAAGAAACCATTGATTGCAGTCAATAGCCCCAACTGCCCCAAACAGTAGCTGTTGATCGCAATCAACTCGCTACAGGTGGTCACAGACAAAGCCATTAAGTACAGCTTCAAGAGTACCGACCGCTCACGCCTCGATGCCTTGTCTGCCAAGAAAGGCGACTGCGATGAAATCATAATCGTTAAGCATGGTCTTGTAATAGACACCTCTTTCACGAACCTCGCCATATATAATAGTGGTAGTTGTTGGATAATCCCAAAGTATCCATTACTGTTTGGAACCAAGAGAGCCTACCTTTTGTCACATTGCATAATCCAAGAAGTATACATCACGCTGCAAAACTTGAAAAAGTGTCAAAGCATACGCCTGTTCAATTCGATGATTGAATTTGGAGGAATGGAGATTCCCATAAAAATCACCACCTCTAAAAGCCATGTTCAATCAGATAATTTACAGTCGTATCAACTATGGCTACATATTTATTGGGCATTCTCCCCCAAATGATGTACTTTGCAATCGCAAGAGTTGTTTGAACATTATACAAAGCCAAGCGGCTGAAAGCAGTCTGACTTTCGCTAAATCGTTACCAAAAATCAGAACTTCCAAACAGCCATGCTGATTATTAGACTGATACGAAACTTTTGATTATTTTCTACAAAGATAGTGCAAGGCGAATGCAGAACGTCAAGCTTGCTTGAACGTTATGCTGAGTCGAAGCCTGTCTTATACAAAGATAGGCTTTATATTTTAAGGATAGTGCAAACAGAGCGTATTATTTATTCGTCACGCCCCATTTATACCTTCTCGCACTCCATGTCATCGTCAAATTTCACCAAATGAGCGACAACGAAGGTGAGGGCGCAAAGCATCATGGCAACGATGAAAAAGTTGAGATAACCGATAGCCTCTTGTAGGTAACCTGCAATCATACCTGGTAACATCATGCCCAAGGCCATGAATCCCGTGCAGAAAGCATAGTGTGCCGTAGACGATTCGCCTCGTGAGAAGTAAATAAGGTAGAGCATATAGGCTGTAAATCCGAAGCCGTAGCCAAACTGTTCGATGAATACGCAAGCACTAATGCAACTCACCGCATCGGGTTGGAAGTAGGCTAAGAAAATATATACAGCATCGGGTAGGGTGATGCTCAAAACCATAGGCCAGAGCCAACGACGCAGTCCACCATGTTCAGCAGCGATACCGCCTAAAATGCCTCCTAGCGTCAGACCAATAACGCCTATCGTGCCTTGTACCCAACCTAATTCGCCCGTAGTGAGACCTAATCCGCCCGTGTCGACCTTGCCTAACATAAAGAGCGGACAAATTTTAACGAGTAAGGCTTCGGGTAAACGATAGAGTAGAATAAATAACAGGGCTACAACGATTTGCTTCTTCTTAAAGAAACTGATAAACGTAGCGATGAAGCCTTGTGTAACGTTTCGCCAATCAACGGCGTTGCTTGTAGCATGGTCGTTGTTGTTGCGGGGTAAGAACAATGAGTGGTAGAAGAAGATAGCGATGAAGAATGCGGCTGTAGCTCCAAAGGTAATAGCCCAAGCTTGTGAGGGTTGCATGTGCGACTCCAGCGCTCCTGCAAACATTATGAGCAAACCTTGGCCTACGATGCTCGCGATGCGGTAAAACGTAGAACGTATGCCCACGAAGAAGGCCTGTTGTTGCTCGTTGAGTGCAATCATGTAAAAGCCGTCGGCAGCAATGTCGTGCGTAGCACTGCTAAAAGCCATGAGCCAAAGCATGGCGAGCGACCACTGTAAATAGTGGGGTAGTTGCATACTAAAGGCCAGTCCGCCTAATGCTGCGCCAATGATAAGTTGCATGGCAATGATCCACCAGCGCTTCGTCTTTAAAAGGTCTACTACGGGACTCCAAAAGGGTTTGATGACCCAAGGTAGGTAAAGCCATGAAGTGTAGAGGGCAATTTGTGCATTACTCAGCCCCATGCGTTCGTACATAACGGTTGCCACCGACATGACGATGACGTAAGGAATACCTTCAGCCGTATAGAGGGTGGGAATCCAAGTCCACGGATTGATTTTGCTTTTCATTTGTAGAGGTTATACAAAAATGTGCAAATGTGAGAATGTGCAAATGTGCAAATTATTTAATGCTTTAATAATCAAGCGTACCAAAGCTATCATTTGCACATTTGCACATTCTCACATTTGCACATTTTATGTTAGTGTGAAAAAGTCAATTACTTCGCGTAGCTAACAGAGCGCGTCTCGCGGATAACGGTAATCTTAACTTGTCCGGGGTAAGTCATTTCGTCTTGAATGCGGCGTGCGATGTCGGCACTGAGCTTCTCGATTTGCTTATCGTCAATCTTGTCAGCTCCTACGATAACGCGGAGTTCGCGACCAGCTTGAATAGCGTAAGTCTTGGTAACTCCCTCGTAGCTTGAGGCAATCTGTTCCAAATCGTTCAAACGCTTGATATAAGCTTCAACGATTTCACGACGCGCACCTGGGCGAGCACCACTAATGGCATCGCACACCTGTACGATAGGAGCTAAGAGCGTAGTCATCTCCATTTCGTCGTGGTGAGCACCGATAGCGTTGACAATCTCCGGTTTCTCTTTATACTTTTCAGCCAACTTAGCGCCATAGAGTGCGTGAGGAAGTTCGCTCTCCTCGTCAGGCACCTTACCAATATCGTGTAACAAACCTGCGCGTTTCGCCTTCTTGGGGTTCAAGCCCAATTCAGCCGCCATTACAGAGCAGAGATTAGCCGTTTCACGAGCGTGCTGCAAGAGGTTCTGACCATAAGAAGAACGGTACTTCATCTTACCGATAATACGTACCAATTCGGGGTGTAAACCATGAATGCCCAAGTCAATGGCCGTGCGCTTACCCGTTTCAATCACCTCATCGTCCACTTGCTTCTTCACCTTCGCTACCACCTCTTCAATGCGAGCTGGGTGAATACGTCCGTCGGCAATGAGTTGGTGAAGGGCGAGACGGCAAATCTCGCGGCGCACAGGGTCGAAGGCACTGATAACGATTGCCTCAGGCGTATCGTCTACAACAATCTCAACGCCCGTAGCAGCCTCCAAGGCACGAATGTTACGACCTTCACGGCCGATGATGCGGCCCTTCACTTCGTCGTTGTCGATGTGAAATACTGTTACACTATTTTCGATAGCCGTTTCCGTAGCTACGCGCTGAATAGTCTGAATTACAATGCGTTTTGCTTCTTTATTTGCAGTAAGTTTTGCATCGTCCATGATATCGTTGATGTAGCTCTGTGCGTTGCTACGCGCTTCATCTTTGAGCGAGTCAACGAGTCGCTTCTTTGCCTCGTCGGCAGAGAGTCCGCTGAGTTCCTCCAACTTCTCACGTTCCTTGAGTTGTAGTTTCTCCAACTCCTCTTCCTTACGGGTGAGCGCTTGTTGTTGGTTGTTCAAACGGTTGTGTGTGTTGTCAAGCTCTTGCTTGCGACGGCTCAACTCGTCTTGACGTTGGTTAAGTCCAATCTCGCGTTGCTTGAGTTTATTCTCAACTTGTAGAATGCGTTGGTTACGTTGTTGAACCTCCTTTTCAAGTTCAGCCTTCTTGTTGAGGAACTTCTCTTTTACTTCAAGTAGTTTCTTCTCTTTGATAACATCAGCCTCCTTGTTAGCCGTGTCAATCATACGCAGATACTTCTTCTTCAGTACATATCGGAAGAAGCTATATCCTGCACCGCCACCGATTATCAAGCCGATGACTAAGAATATGGTTTCAAACATTTTTTAAAAGATATATATAGGGTTAGTTGGGTACGTTGTGCATTGTGTGTAAGACGGAGCGTCTGCTCCTCAAATGCGTTGTACCCTAAGGGGGAACTATTCCAGATGTCCTTTTCTATAGTAAGGACACTTATTTATTATTGTCAGATAGTAATTGGCTTATTTCCTCGCTCAGCCTGTTGACTGTCGTCTCGTAAGGCGATTCGTCCTTTTGATTTTGCAGCTGAATAACTTGTACGGCAAAGTCGAGTAGGGCGACCGACGTGTAGCGTTCGTAGCCCAGATGCGGATACGACTGTTCGTAACGTCCGAGTTTGTCGTTAATCATGCGAGCTGCGCGGCGGTAGATTTCCTCTTGATCACGTTTAACGGTGATAGGGTAAACTTGTTTACCGATAAGCAGTTGAATGACCAATTTATCGCTTTTATTATCTTCCATGGTCTATAGCTGGTTACGTTACGCGTATTATACGTCTAATAATGCGATACACTTGTCCACTTCGCGTATGAGGTGAGCTAATTTTGCTCTTGACTCCTTCACATCTTCGCTACTAACTTCAATCATGCGTGCGGTCTTGAGCGTGTTGTAGTCACGTTTCAAGCAGGCAACAATCTCTTGCGTCTCAGCGAGTTGTTGCTGATACGTGTCGAGTTGGGCTTGGAGTTCTGCATTCTGTTGCTTCACCTCTTGGTAGGCCATCATCAGTCCCCTTACCCTTGCCTCAAAGTTGCGAAGTGCTACTTCCTGTTCGTTCGTCATAATACGTTAGTAAATGAAAGTGCAATGACTCGTATGGTGTGAAGATTTTAAAGCTTTTCATTCAGTCAAATGAACAAAAAAGTTTGTTTCCGTTTTTGTCCTGACGAGAAAAGGTGTGCGAAAGTGAGCGTTTATATGAAGTGGAAGGTTATTGGAAAACCTCATCAGTTAGTAATCGGTAACCACTAAACCTCTTAACTTTCTAAACCTTCACCTCTTAATTACTTATCGTCATTATCAGCGGGTTTGGGTTCCTTCTTTGCTAAGATAACGACGTTGTAAACGTAGGTGGTCATCCACTCAGCGCTATAGCCTAATTGTTGTTGGTACTGACGTACAGCGAGGCAAGCCTTTCTTACGCCTTCGTCCTTCCAAGTGTTCTTGGTTAGCACGTCGTTAACGGCCTTTGCTGTAAGATTGCGCAATGCTTGTTGGAACATGTTGGGAATGCGGAACTTCCACTTCATAATGTTGCCCATGAGCATCATCAACTCTTGTGAGAAGCCTTGGAAGAGGAAGAGGTAATTGCGCACCTCGTTGACGTTGCGGCAGTGGCGCTTGATGCTTTGATCAATTTCTTTAAAGAAGAAGTCTTCAATGCCGTAAATCTCCATGAGCATCTTCCGACATTTATTCTTCTCGCCAATGCCGAGCTTGTTATTGACTGTCTGTACGTGAAGCGTCTGCTTAAACACGCGCAAGTCGGGGAGTGCAGCTAAATTGCTAATACCTAAGTTGGCAGCCATAACCGCTTGGTAATAAACGCGTATCAGCATCATGAAGTCTTCTACTCCGCCAACGCGCCAACCCGTTTCGTTTGCTTGTTCTTTATGCTTGAATAGTTTTGAAAAAAAACTCATAATAAAGATGATTGTATATAATATTAAGGTGTTTTGAACGCTTCTTAGGGTGCAAAGCGACGGTGCTCGCTGCACAAGTAAAGCGTTCGCTACCTTATGCAAAGGTAACACATGGGTTGCGAAATGCCAAGTAAATATGTCGTTTTTTGGTAAACGTACCTAAAATATTTATATTTTGTATGTTTTTGAACCTCAAAGAATTAGTGCGAATGAGTTCAAGTGATGGAAAAGATGTACTTTTGCAAGGCTTTTCTTTAATCAATACGTATGATATGTTATTATTACCCAATTGTAAAATAAATATAGGGCTCAACGTGGTAGCGCGTCGCGCAGATGGCTATCACGACTTAGAGACCGTGTTCTATCCTGTGCCCTTGCGCGACAACTTAGAGTTGAAAGTGCTGGATGAGGACGTGGACTACCATTTCGTGCAACATGGTGTGAAGGTAGACGGCGAGGCAAAAGATAATTTAGTCACCAAGGTATATCTGTCATTAAAAGAAGAGTTTGACTTACCCGCGCTCGACATCTTCTTATACAAAAATATACCCTTAGGGGCTGGCCTTGGCGGTGGAAGTAGTGATGCCGCCTTCATGATGCAAGGAGTAAACGAATACTTCAATCTTGGCCTCACTACTGAAGACATGGAGCAGCGCGTGGCAAAGTTTGGTGCCGACTGCGCTTTCTTTATCAAAAATACGCCTGCGTATGCTACAGGCATAGGTGATAAACTCTCGCCCATTAACCTTTCGCTAAAAGATAAGTACATCTTATTAGTAAAGCCCGACGTGTTTGTATCAACCAAGGAGGCCTATGCACATGTGACGCCGCGCCCCGCTGACTATCCTTTGCTTAAAGCCATCGAGCAGCCTATAGAATGTTGGCGCGAACGCATAGTCAACGATTTTGAGCAGTCCGTCTTTCCTAATCATCCAGAGTTGGCTGCCATTAAGCAAACACTCTATGACATGGGTGCTTTGTACGCTGCGATGAGTGGCAGCGGTAGCACACTGTTTGGCCTATTTGACCGCCCCATAGACGAAGCAAAGAAAGTGTTTAGTCAGCACTTTGTGTTTATGCAAAAGTTAGTGCGATGATATTTTACTTTTCAGGTACGGGCAATTCGTTGCACGCGGCGCAGGAATTGGCAATGACGTTGGACGACACCTTGTACAACATGACATCGAGTGAACCTCTGCCGTCGCTGACCAACGGCGAAAGCGTTGGCTTTGTCTTCCCCATTTATGCATGGGGGTTGCCGCGTGTAGTAGAAAGTTTCGTGAAGCAGTTGCCGAACGCGTGTGGCGAGCGTTACGTATATGGCGTATTCACCTGTGGCGACGATGTGGGGTATACCGATAACCTCTTGCGTAAAGCATTGCACAAGAAAGGTTGGCACTTGAATGCTGCCTATTCTGTACAGATGCGCAATACTTACGTGTGTCTGCCAGGATTTGACGTAGATGCGCCCGAGGTAGTAGAACGTAAACGCGTAAATGCCGAGAAGCGCCTGTCACACATCGCACAGTGCATCTCACAACGCGCTAAGGCCCGCGACGAAGAACTAACGCGAGGCACTGCAGCTTGGCTCAAGAGTTACGTGATGCGCCCCTTCTTTAACTGCTTCTTAATTGACGATAAACGATTTTGGACACAACGCGATGTATGTACAAAGTGCGGACGGTGCGTTCAAACGTGTCCGTTGCAGAATGTATCCTTTAATCATGAAGGCAATGTTGAGTGGAAGGGGCATTGCACACATTGTTTGAGATGTTATCATACGTGTCCTCGTCATGCTGTAAACTATGGAAAATTTACGCGCAACAAAGGTCAAGTAAAAATAAATGTCTAATTTTGTCGGCCGAAAGTAGCGGAACACCCTGTTCTGCTGCATAAAACAACAATAAAAAAGATATATTTTTTATGAACAACGAATGGTTTGAGTGTAAAGTCAAATACGAGAAGACGATGGAAAACGGCTTGGTAAAGAAGGTAAACGAGCCTTATTTGGTTGATGCCTTGAACTTTACCGAAGCAGAGTCACGCATTATAGAAGAGATTACTCCCTTCATGACGGGCGTATTTGAGGTGAGCGACATTAAGCGTGCACGTTATGCTGAGATGTTTGAAGCTCCGGGCGACGATAGTGCCGACAAGTACTTCCGTGCAAAGCTCATCTTCATCACCCTTGACGAGAAGAGCGGTAAGGAAAAGAAGACCTCACAAAACGTATTGATACAAGCTGGCGACCTTCGCGATGCCGTAAAGCGCTTAGACGAAGGTATGAAAGGCTCAATGATGGACTACACCATTGCTTCAGTTACCGAAACAGCCATAATGGACGTTTACCACTATGAAGTTCGTAACAAGAAGGCAGGAGAGGATAAGCCCGAGTACGAAGCTTAATTTGTACCTTTCAATCAAGCTATCTGCGCAAAAGCAAATATATTTTCCTTACACGCACTTTTTGTAGCGAACAAAAGGCGCGTGTAATTTGTTTAAGCCATATTATTGTTATGATACACCTAAAGGAAATAAAGGCTACCATTCGTCCGGGTGTAGAATTGGTGGCCGTTTCAAAGTTTCACCCAGCCTCGCTCATACAAGAGGCCTACGATGAAGGGCAGCGCATCTTTGGCGAAAGCCGCGCGCAAGAGTTGCAAGCCAAACACGAAACGTTGCCCAAGGACATTGCTTGGCACTTTATTGGCCACTTACAACCCAATAAGGTAAAGTACATTGCTCCCTACATCTCGTTAATACATGCCGTAGATAGTATGAAACTCTTGCGCGAAATAGACAAACAAGCAGCCAAACATGATCGTGTGATAGACTGTTTGCTTGAATTGCACCTTGCGCAAGAAGCCACCAAGTATGGACTTTCGTTAGACGATTGTCGGACATTGTTGCAGGATGGCGAGTGGCGTGAGTTACACCACGTGCGCATTGTGGGACTGATGTGTATGGCTTCCAATACGGACGACGAAGCGCAAGTGCGTAGTGAGTTCCACCAAGCTTATAGCTTCTTCAAAGAATGTAAGGAAGCGTACTTTGCTAATGACGATAGTTTCTGCCAACGTTCGTGGGGCATGTCGCACGATTATCAAATAGCTATGCAAGAGGGTGCCACACTTGTGCGTGTCGGCACGGCAATATTTGGCGAGCGTGAGTATTAGCCACGGTTACACGCAAAAGAGACGAAATAAGAAGCATTGAAAGTCATTGACCTTCAATGCTTTTATTGTATTCGGCTAAAGCGAAAGGTAATGAAACACGTTTCGTCCTGTGAATATTTTTGCTTTAAATAAGGTGAAAAATATTTTACTTATAGTCGCTTAGCGCGAGAACATACATAACATACAATTTAACATACTTATTTTTTACATATTACTCAATTTGTGCCAAGGCACAAATTGAGTATAGTATGTAAAATTGTATGTTATGTATGTTCTCGCGCTAAGCGACTATAAGTAGATGCTCAAAACCTGCTGCTGCCGCGGGTTACAAACCCGCCCCCCAATTAGGCAGACAAATTGCAGTTTATTTAAGGCTACTACTTTTTCTTAGTCGTTTTTTTAGCCGTAGACTTTTTGGCAGAGCTTTTTTTAGTTGTGCTCTTCTTTGTAGAAGTCTTCTTTGTAGAAGACTTCTTGGTAGTCGTAGTAGTGACGGGACGGTAGTACTTTTGAGCTGTGGGCAACCACTTATTGATGTTGGCAATGCGCTTGCTGTCAGAAGGGTGGTCACTCAAGAAAGCAGGCATAGAAGAAGTGCTGCTGGCAGCCATGCGTTGCCAAAAGCTAACGGCAACGCTGGGATCGTAACCTGCCATGGCCGCAAATATTAACCCCATGTAGTCAGCTTCGCTTTCGTTGTTGCGAGAATACTTTAGACTACCCAACTTTGTACCTAAAGAGAAGGCCGTCTGGGTAAGGATAGAAGTCGTATTGTTTACCCCCGTTGCTCCCAGAACGGCACCTAATACCTTAGCACCCATTTGTTGCTTTACTTTCGTGCTGAGCTGCTCGGCAGAGTGTTTGGCCACTGCGTGGGCTATTTCGTGACCTAATACAATGGCAAGAGCACTTTCGCTTTGCGTAACAGGTAAGAGACCTTCGTAGACTACAATCTTACCACCAGGCATACAGAAAGCATTAGCCGTATTGTCTTGTACGAGGTTAAACTCCCATTGGTAGTTCTGAATGGCATCGAGGCGGTTGTTCTCTTTCAAGTAAGTTTCGACTGCTGTAGCGAGGCGTTGACCTACTTTCTTGACCAAGGCCGTATTGGTAGCGTCAGTAGAGATTTTGACTGATTTCAGGTAGCTTTCGTACTCTTGCGAGCTGAGGCTAAGCACTTGTTCGTCGCTCACCCAAAGTTTAACTTTACGACCGGTTACGGGTACGGTGTACTTCGTTTGTGCACTAACGGGGGCTACCATGAGTAGCATTAGTGCGATAAGTAAGAATTTAAGCTTCTTCATTGTAATAGTAGTTTTATGTGTGTGCGTATATTAGAAAAGCCACCCCCTAAAGTAGACCTTATGGGGGTGGCTTTATTAAGAGCTATAGAGGGTTATTAGTTGAACCAGCGTACGTAGCAGAAGTCTTGACGGTTGGGCAAGTACTTGTTTTTGGGATACATACGATAAGCTACCTTGTAAGAACCAGCGAGGTCGACACTTGCAGTAAGTTCGAAGGTGTAGAGGTTGCCTTCGTGCTTAACAACGTTCATAGGCATAACGGTGTAAATTTCTTCGTTGCCTTCAGTGCCGCTGATGATAACCAAGTCAATGCCGATGGCATCGTCGAGACCTTGTTCGTCAACAACGTGCTTAACAGAGAAGTTATTACCGCTTACCAAAGTGCCGTTTTGGAGATTTTCGCTGCGTTCGCTACTTACAACACGAATGTCGTTCCAGCGTTGAGCTACGCTCTCCTTCCATGCTGCGATGCTCTTAGCCAACTGATTGTCATTGGCGGCGAGTGTCTTGTAACGTGCAGCTTCGGGGTTGTAGAAGCGATCATAATAGTCGTCTAACTGACGCTTCATGGTGTAGTGAGGAGCAATGCTTGCGATAGAGTTCTTTACGGTGCGTACCCAGTTCTCAGAGTAGCCCTTGCGGTTGCGTGCGTAGTAAAGAGGAATAATCTCTTGTTCGAGCATAGAGTAGATAGTAGAAGCGTCGAGCTTGTCTTGGTGACCTTGGTTCTCGTAAGTGCGGCGGTCGGTCAATGCCCAACCTGCGCCTTCGCGATAACCTTCATACCACCAACCGTCGAGTACGCTGAGGTTGACAACACCATTCATCAACGCCTTCTCACCAGAAGTACCACTGGCTTCGAGTGGACGAGTTGGGGTGTTCATCCAGATATCAACACCAGAAACGAGGCGACGAGCCAACTGCATGTCGTAGTTGTCGAGGAAGAGAATCTTACCCATGAACTCAGGACGCTGAGATATGTCGTAGATCTTCTTAATCAAGCCTTGACCAGCACCGTCAGCGGGGTGAGCCTTACCTGCAAAGAGGAACTGTACGGGGTAGTCGGGGTTGTTGACAATCTTAGCCAAGCGGTCGAGGTCAGAGAAGAGCAAGTGAGCACGCTTGTAAGTGGCGAAACGACGAGCGAAACCAATTAAGAGTGCGTTGGGGTTGATCTTGTCGAGCAAGCTAACTACGAGTGAGGGGTCGCCTTGGTTGCGCAACCAGTTCTCACGGAAGCGAGCGCGAATGTAGTCGATGAGTTTGTTCTTCAAGGTGACACGTGTGTTCCAAATAACTTCATCGGGCACATTGTGTATCTTCTCCCAAATCTTTTCGTTGCTCTGATCGTGAATGTAGTCCTTGCCTAAGTATTTAGCATAAACGGCTCGCCATTCCTTCGCACACCATGTGGGGAAGTGAACACCATTGGTAACGTAACCAACGTGGCTCTCTTCGGGGTGGGGGTTGTAGATGTTGAACCATTCGTCGTGTGTGCGCTCAGCGTGGTTGAGGCGGCTGGCAGCAGGCATATAACCTGGCCAGATGCCCTTGAACATTTGCTGACTTACGCGGCCGTGTAACCAGCTGACACCGTTGACCTCTTGGCAAGTCTTGCAAAGGAAGGTAGACATACAGAACTTCTCGCCCTTATCGTCGGGGTTGGTGCGGCCTAAGCCCATGAAGTCGTCCCAAGAGATGCCCAAACGAGCGGGGAATTGATTCATATACTTATTGAAGAGACCTTCGTCGAAGTAGTCGTGACCTGCGGGTACGGGTGTGTGAACCGTGTAGAGAGAAGAAGCGCGAACGAGTTCAAGGGCTTCGTTGAAGTTCAAACCGCTTTCAACATAGTCGGCCAAGCGCTGAACGTTGCACAATGCAGCGTGACCTTCGTTGCAGTGGTAGATGTCCTTCGTAATGCCTAATTGCTTGAGGGCTAACATACCACCGATACCGAGCAAGTACTCCTGCTTGATACGGTTCTCCCAGTCGCCACCATAGAGAGAGTGGGTGATGCGACGATCGAACTCAGAGTTCATCTCGTTATCCGTATCGAGCAAGTAGAGCTTGATACGACCTACGTTAGCTACCCAAAGAGTAGCGTGAACCATGAAGTTGGGGTAAGGTACGTCTACTACAACTTGGTTGCCTTCCTTGTCGAGAACGCGCTCGATAGGCAGACGGTCGAAGTCTTGTGCTTCGTAGTTGGCAATCTGCTGGCCGTCCATAGAAAGGCTCTGCGTAAAGTAGCCATAACGGTAGAGGAAGCCAACGGCTACCATGTCGACGTTGCTATCAGAAGCCTCTTTCAAGTAATCACCAGCGAGGATGCCCAAACCACCAGAGTAGATCTTAAGCACGTGGCTCAAACCGTATTCCATGCAGAAGTAAGCAACTGAAGCGCGCTTAGCGTTAGGCTTAACGTCCATGTACTTACGGAAGTCGTTGTAGACCTTGTCCATGCGAGCAATGGTCTCTTCGTCCTTTGACAATTCCGTCAAGCGATCGTAGTCAATACTGCGAAGCAGGTCGATAGGATTGCACTTAACCTTCTTCCAAAGGTCGTTGTCAAGGCTGGCAAAGAGCTGAATAGCCTCTGTGTTCCATGCCCACCAAAGGTTGTGAGCTAACTCGTCCAACTTTTTCAAAGCCTCAGGAATGTGGCTTTTAACGTTTACCACCTTCCATGAGGGTTGGTTGGCGTTGCTGATTTTAATGTTCATTGATTATGAAGTAGGTTTGTATTATTCGTTAGTTGATGTTCCTATGGCTGTGCGCAGGGCAAAGTCGTAGGCGTCGTAATAGCATTTGATAAAGTGCTTCCATTGGGCTTTGTTGGCCAAAGAAGCAGCGTTGTTGCGATAGGCGGTGCGCTCTTTGCTTGAAGCGTGCCTTCACGGTGTTGCAGATGTCGTTAGCCACCTCAAAGTAGTTGCTATCGTCACGATGAATAACGCGAACACCGTCGGAAAGTTTGCCTTCGTGGCCGACTACCTCGTTGACCCACTGACCAAAACCACTCAAGTCGGTGGTGACGCAGGGTGTGTGGAAAGCGCAACTCTCAAGAGGTGTGTAGCCCCAAGGCTCGTAGTAAGAGGGGTAGAGCGCTAAGTCGTTGGCTGCCAAGAGGTGGTAGTAGGGCATATCGAAGATGCCGTCGTTGCCTTCAAGGTAGCACGGAACGAGTACAACCTTTACCTTGTCATCAGGGCGATTGTCAAGTCCTAAGTGGCGTATGGTATTGACGATGCGATCCTCGTCAAGGTTGTGTAGATTGTGCGTAATAATGGGGTTGGGGAGTGGGGTGCCACTGCCGATGGGAGCGTGTTTGAGTGCTTCTTGCAAGTCAGCGCGTGGGCCTTCTAACCAGCAGGGCACTTCGATGAGCGCTAAAACTTGTTGTTGGCTATCACCCTGTGTGTTGAGTTGAGTACGAAGTTCAGCCATTGACTCCAAGAATACGTCAAAACCTTTGCAGCGGTAGTCATTGCGGCCACTGGTAGAGACAATTAAGGTATCGTTGGGTAATGTGCTTCCAGTCAAGGCACTGGCAACGTCGAGAATGCGACGACGTGCCTTCTTACGCACCTCGGTGAATTGACGGCCCTTGGGCACGAAATCGTTTTCAAAACCATTGGGCAGGACAACATCGGCTGGCTTATCCAATAATTGTTTGCATTCGCGGTCGGTAAAACTACTTACCGTCGTAAAGCAGTCGGCATGCCAAGCGCTTTGCTTCTCGATGCTATGTTTCGCGTCCATGTGTAGCTCTTGCGCCATTTGATCGCCGTTGTAGCCATCGAAGTAAGCATAGAGTTGCTTGTCGTTGCCACAAATAGAACGACCTATGCTTGTGGCATGGGTCGTAAAGATAGTAGCAACTTGAGGTAAGTGATGCTTTAAGAAGAGCATACCTAAGCCTGACATCCATTCGTGGGCTTGATAAATTACCTTGTCCGTCTTGTTGAGGCACAAAGAAACAACGGCTTCAACAAATCGGCCTGCTGCGTATGAGAACATGGAAGCTTCGTCGTAATCACCGTATGCGTGAAGTGAATCAACGCGAAATAGATTCCATGCCTCGGCATAAATATCATTTTTAATTTCAAAGAAGGGGGCAAAATCAACCAGCACAGCTACGGGCTTGCCGGGTACCATCCATCGACCAATTCTACACTTTAAGCCTAAATCTGCTGCAGCCTCTTTCCATTTAGGCAACAACCGCTCATCTTCACAAAAATCAACATTAGCCGTGGGTTGTTTCAAATCAGGACCGATAAAAACAACTTTGTCCTGATACTTAGACATTAGCGTTTTGGCACGCGATGAGAGCACGGTGTAAATGCCGCCCACCTTGTTGCAAACTTCCCAACTTGTCTCGAAAATGTAGTCGGGAACTAAACGTTCGTTCTTCATAAAAATCTGTAATAATCATTGCAAAGGTAAGCCATTATGTATGAACTGCAAAGTAAAATGTCAGTTTCTTTTAAATTCTTAATGACTTCTTTACATTTGGCAAGGGGTAGAAGGGGAACTTAGTCGTGTGTGTTGATTTTGGCGCATATAGCTTTGGTTAGTGGTATAACTGAAGTTTTCTCTAAAAAAGGATTATGAGTATTCTAAGTAACCTACTTTTTTATCTCGTGGGCATGTGGTTGCAAAAACTCATCTTAATTTCGGATTCAGCCCGCCCTTGTTAAATCCGAAACTTCAGTGGTG
>OASD01000301.1_pt1 | contig 22031 bp, 17 predicted proteins | sample 1475531 | NCBI WGS metagenome assembly OASD01 (sample SAMEA3360668, study PRJEB22359) | human gut metagenome | biome: ENVO:urban biome; feature: ENVO:human-associated habitat; material: ENVO:feces | place: Bangladesh | collected 2011
TGGCTACAATTATTTTTTGCGAGAAAAAAGTGTAGCCAGATTGTAGCCATTGGAGAGTATTTTGGGCGTTTCGGCTATCTCTGTAACTACTCTGAAGAGGTAGAGGCTTATAAAACAAAAGTATCGTAACTCGTTGGAATTACGATACTTATACTTTTTCGGTAGTGCTCTCTGGCGGTGCTGCCAGAGTACTTAAAGCGGAGAGAGAGGGATTCGAACCCCCGGACCCGTGAAGGTCAACGGTTTTCAAGACCGCCGCGATCGACCACTCTGCCACCTCTCCTTGCTTGCCGACTGAAGGAATATCCCCCGTCTGTAAGCATGCATCTCAATCAATGCGCCTGCAAAGATACTACATTTTCCCTAATAAACAAGCCCCCTGGCGTCAGCGCTGCCTCGCTAAAGAGATGGAGGCTATGGGATCCTAGATAGCTGCTAGACCAGAGAAGCCCATGAAGGCCATCGCTAGGATGCCAGCGGTGATGAGGGCGATGGGGGTACCTTTCATAGCTCGTGGCGTACTACCCGTCTTGGCTAGCTGCTCGCGGATACCAGCGAAGATGACCATGGCGAGGAGGAAGCCGATACCGATGGAGACGGCATAGACGAGTGACTCAGCATAGGTGAACTCCTTCTGGATGACGAGGATAGCGACACCGAGTACACAGCAGTTTGTCGTGATCAGCGGGAGGAAGACTCCGAGCGCCTGATAGAGCGCAGGGGAGATCTTCTTGATGATCATCTCGATCATCTGCACGAGTGTAGCGATGACGAGAATGAAGGCGATGGTCTGCAGGAATTCGAGTCCCAGGGGAACTAATATATAGGTCTGTACGAGCCAGGTAACCATCGTCGCTAGGAGCAAGACGAAGGTGACGGCGGCGCCCATGCCTGTGGCGGTGGAGACCTTCTTAGATACGCCTAAGAAGGGGCAGATGCCGAGGAACTGGGAGAGGACTACGTTGTTGACAAAGACCGCAACGATGAATATGATAATAAATTCCATAGTAGTAAGTGTCTGTGTGATGAGCTGTGGCTAGGGACTAGCCGTTACGTCTCATGGGTTTGACCTATTGCTTCTTGGTGATAGCGTGATAGATGCCGATGAGTAGTCCTAGAGCGATGAAGGCTCCTGGAGGCAATACGAAGAGTAGTGCTGAGAAATCATTGGGATAGGCCGTCATGCCAAAGAATGAACCGCCTCCGAGCATCTCACGTACGGTGCCTAGGAGGGTTAGTCCGATGGTGAAGCCTAGTCCGATACCGATACCATCGAAGAGGGATATGCCGACGCTACTCTTGGAGGCGGTCGACTCGGCACGTCCGAGGACGATACAGTTGACCACGATGAGCGGGATGAAGATACCTAAGCTCTGATCGAGTGCTGGCATGTATGCCTTGATGACCATCTGCAGTACGGTGACGAAGCCTGCGATGACGACGATAAAGGCTGGGATACGTACGGCATCAGGTATGAGTCGCTTCAGGAGGGAGATCATCACGTTGGAGCAGATGAGCACGAAGGTGGTGGCTAGTCCCATGCTGAGTCCATTGATGGCTGACGTGGTGGTCGCCAAGGTAGGACACATACCGAGGAGAAGCACGAAGGTGGGGTTCTCCGTAATGATACCATTGGTAATTGTCTTGATATACTTATTCATGGTCGTGCATTACTTAGTTGATTCGTTGGCATTAGCCTTAAAGATGCGCTGCGCACGGGCGATGCCCTGGAGGATAGCTCGCGAAGAGACCGTAGATCCTGAGACTGCGTCTATAGAGCCGCCGTCCTTGCGAAGCTTGAGACTAGAGGGTGTGACCTTCTTGCCGATGAGGGACTTCTTTGAGGGCTTGACGGTGGCGGGGTCTTGGTTGCCTCCATAGTTATTACTGATGGAGATGAGCTTGCCCTTGGCATTGACATCAGCGATGGCAAAGGCTGTGAGTGTACCACTATTGTCAAAGCAGACGAGCATCGGGAGGCAACGCCCCTCGTAGTCATCGCCACTGGTGGTGACGACGAGCAAGCCTGCCGTCTTGCTCATATCGTTGGTGCCGTAGCTCTGAGTTAGCCAGGGAGTGCCGTCGTCAGCGGTGCCGGTCCTCTCTTTGTCCACCAGACGGTAGGCGGGAAGTAGCGTATTGAAGAGGCTGTCGATGACCTCTCGCTCGGGGAGCTCACAGTTGCTCACAGTGGGCTGAGCCGTGGGGCCACCCTCGCCGATGACGCTCTGATAGACTCGGTAAGCTCGCTCGAGGGCATCGATGAAGGCTCTACTGGAGATGGTCGCTGCGGTGATGGCGTCGACCTTACCTCCATCCTTGGAGACCTTGAGTGGCGAAGCTTGGCTCATATCAAGCCCGCGAACGTCACGGATGAGGTCAGCATTGGGTGCGGGAGAGGTGAACCACTCCTGTATCTTAGCACCTAGTCCGGGGGTCTCCTCGTGCTTGAGCACCTTGAAGCCGACGATCTGGCTCTGCATATCAAAGCCCACCATAATATCTATGTGACCAGCGAAGCCCGCATCGGTATAGGTTTCGATGGCGTAGCCGACGGGTTGGCCACCCTGCGTGGCGGGGTAGACGGTAATGGGGCGAGGCTCGTTCTCAAGCGTGACGGTGTCTCGCTCTTCGTAAGGGTTATTGTCAAAGGCAGGGACGATCTCTTTGATCGCCTCGACCTTAGCTTTCGTCTCGGCCTGTGCGATGGTATCTTTGGTCGCCACATTGACCAAAGCTAAGATACCAGCGATGATCAGACAGATGATCCCGAGTGAGAGGATCATGTTGGGGAGTGTAGAGGGTAGCTTCTTCATCTTTTAGCCTCCTTTCTAGGTTTGACCACATGACCGAAGTGACGTGGCTTGATGTAGGTGTTGAGTAGTGGGGTGAGCGCATTCATGATGAGGATGGCAAAGGACATACCCTCAGGGTAAGAGCCCCACAAGCGAATGATGACGGTGAGCAGTCCGATCATACAGCCGTAGATGAGCTGCGCACGGTGCGAGATGGGCGAGGTGACGTAGTCGGTCGCCATAAAGACTGCACCAAAGAGTAGACCACCAGTCAGTAGGTGGAAGAAGGGACTGGCGTACATCGCTGGGTTGTAGAGATGCATGATGCCACTCAGGACGAAAGCGGAGACGATGATAGCCACGGGCGTGTGCCAGGTGATGATGCGTCGGATGAGCAAATAGGCTAAGCCGATGAGGATGGCGATGGCACTCACCTCTCCCATGGAGGAGAAGTTGAAGCCGACGAGGAGCTGCAGCGAGTCGGGGAGCTTGTCGATAGCTCCTGACTTGAGGATGCCTAGAGGTGTCGCTCCCGTGACGGCATCGGTAGCTTGCTCGGCAAGGCGAGCAGGGAGCTTCCAGGTGGTCATCTGCGCAGGATAGGAGATAAGGAGGAAGACACGCCCGACGAGTGCGGGGTTGAATATGTTGTTGCCCAGACCTCCGAAGGCCATCTTGCCAATGCCGATAGCGACGACGCCACCCATCAGGACGAGCCACCAGGGGAGCGAGGCGGGGAGGTTGAAGGCTAGGATGACCCCCGTCAGCAGTGCCGAGCCGTCCAGCAGACGACAGGGGCGGTGCAGGAAGAATCGGGTGATGACCCACTCCGTGAGCATACAGGAGGCTACAGAGATGGCGGTGATCAGTAGAGCGTCTGTCCTAAACTGGTAGAGCATGACAAGGAATGCTGGTATCAAAGCAATCAGCACCCCATACATATTCTTGCTAATGGTGTCACCGCTATGGATATGCGGTGAGGGTGATACGATGACTTGTTGTGCCATAAGCTATATATCGTAGTCGATGATGAGGATCGGTGATCTATCTCAGTGTGTATTACTTCTTGCGGGCTCGCATGATGCCCATGACGGTCTGCTTGCCCACACGTATGTAGTCAAGGAGCGGACGACCTGCTGGGCAGGTATAGCTACATGAGCCACACTCGATGCAGTCAACGATGTAGTTGTGCTCGGAGGTCTCCCAGTCCTTGTAGATGGTGTCACGCATGAGGAAGGCGGGGTTAAGACCCATCGGGCAGACCGACACGCACTTACCACAGCGTATGCAGTCGTGCATCTCGGGACGTGTCGACTCCTTGGCGGAGAGGATGAGTAGTCCTGACGAACCCTTCGCAACGGGTATATCGGTGCTGACGAGTGCTCGACCCATCATAGGACCACCGCCAATGATTTTGCCTGGCTCCTCGGCATAACCTCCCGCAGCGTCGATGAGCGTCTGCATAGAGGTACCGATACGTGCCTTGAAGTTGGAGGGATGCGTGATAGCTCGTCCCGTGACGGTGATGATACGCTCGATGAGAGGCTTGTGCTTCATGACCGCCTCGTAGATGGCAAAGGTCGTTCCGACATTCTGCACGATCGCTCCTGTGGAGATAGGCAGTGCGCCTGAGGCGACCTGCTTGCGAATGAGTGCGTCGATGAGTTGCTTCTCACCACCTTGCGGGTAACGCTTCTTGAGCGGTACGACGGTGATGCTCTGTCCCTCGGGCAGGAATTCCTTAGCTCGCTCCGCAGCGTCACGCATGATGCGGATAGCGTCTGGCTTATTGACCTCAATGCCGATGAGCGTGCGGGGAGCGTTGGCAGCCTTCATGATGATGGCGCAGCCGACCATGATCTCCATCGCCTTGACACGCATGAGCGCATCGTCGCTAGTCAGATAAGGCTCACACTCGACGGCGTTGATGATGACGTAGTCAGCGCTTTGACCAGGAGGAGGCGAGAGCTTGACATGCGTTGGGAAGGTCGCGCCGCCCATACCGACGATACCCATCTCAGCGATGCGATCGATGATCTGCTTGGCGTCTAGGTCGGTCTCAGTGATGAGCGTATCGGTCTGGTCGATGTACTCCTCCCATTCGTCGCCCTCGACCTTGATAAAGATGGCGGGCTTCTTAAAGCCACTGGCATCCGTAATCTGGTCCACCTTGGTGACCGTACCAGAGACGGAAGAGTGAATGTTTGCCGAGACAAAGCCTCCTGCCTTGCCTAGGAGCGTACCCACACGCACCTTGTCGCCCTTGTTGACGACCGCAGTAGCAGGCGCTCCGATATGCTGTGCTAATGTGATGACCACCTCATCTGGAGGAGCGACCACGGTGATAGGTACCCCTGCGCTGATCTTATGGTCGTGGGGATGGATGCCCCCTATTCTAAATGTCTTTGCCATAGCTTCGTATTAATCTTTCTGAGGTACAGATGCTGTCGAAGAGGTCTCAGCTGCGGGTGCTGCAGGTGCTGCGGGCTCAGCCTTAGTGGGCTCAGCCTTAGCAGGTTCAGCCTTAGCCGGCGCTGGCTTTTCGGCCGGCGTTGGCTTTGCAGCTGGTTCCTTGCGTGGCGGGAGGTTGACCTCGTGGATAGCTCCCGTCGGGCACTCGGGCGCACACTTGCGACAGAGACGACACTTCTGATGGTCTATGTAAGCCAAGTTATTCTCAAACGTGATCGCCTCAAACGGGCAGACCTTAAAGCACTTGCTACATCCGATACAAGCATTCGCACAAGCCTTACGAGCCACGCCGCCCTTGTCCTTGTTGACACAGCTGACGTAGAGGCGGCGACCCTTGGGCCCCTTCTTGCGAAGCTCAATGATCATCTTCGGGCAAGCCTTGACGCAAGCTCCGCAGGCGGTACACTTATCCTCGTCCACCTCTGGGAGCCCCGTCTCGGGATTCATATGGATCGCATCAAAGTCGCACACAGCGACGCAGTCGCCATTGCCCAGACAGCCGTAGCTACAGCCGGTCTCGCCACTGTAAAGCGTCGACTCGATCTTACAGCTGCGAGCTCCTATATAAGTATTCGTCCGAGGACGCGCCTCGCAGGTACCATTACAGCGTACGACCGCCACGAGTGGATCGCTCTTAGCGACGCTCTGACCGAGTATCTCTGCGACCTTCGTCATGACCGGCTCTCCGCCCACGGGGCACCAGAGACCTTCCAGCGTGGAAGCCTCGCAGCAAGCCTTCGCAAAGCTCGCACAGCCCGGGTGGCCGCAGCCACCGCAGTTCGCCTGTGGTAGGACCTCAGCGACCTCGCCGATGCGGGGGTCTTCTTTTACTTCAAACTTCTTGGAGGTGATAAAGAGTAGGATGGCACTCAAGAGCGCTATCACTACGAGGACAAGTATGGTGGATAGTATTGCCATAGAAGTGTGTATGAACTTACTTTTTTCGCACGGTAAAGGTGAAAGTGCGCTCAAACCGGTCACGTAAGAGCCATAGCAGGAGCATATAGGCAGCGGCTACACCTAAGGCGATCAATATCTGAGCCAGCGTACCTACCTCTAGGTAGCTGAGGAGGATAGTTACAGCGATGATGAGTAGCGTAGGGACAACCATCGTGAGGAGTACTGCACGCATGCCCAGCGAGCTCTGCATCTCTAGAGAGACTTGGTCACCGAGAGCTATATCGCCAGGAAGCTGCGAGCGGTCGAGCGTGATCGTCTCCAGACGACTCTCCGAAGCGTGGCAATGCCCCGCCACCTCGCAGTTACTGCACGCCGATGGGCGTAGTACTGTGAGACACACCTCTCCGCCATTGATGGCTGTTATGGTGGCACTTCGCTCTATACACTCAGATTGCATGGACACTATAATTACATTGCAACAACCTCCGCGTTCGCAAAGGTAGCAATAAATAATTAGTCTTAGTTCGGTATCGGGGTATGAATTTCTCCAAAGCCCCCTCCTTAGCGAGTGTCTCGCGCTCGTTCTCAGGAAGTTTTACCTCCCTTCGCAAAAGGTTGTGATAGCCTCCAGGAGCTTTGCATTGTCTACCGCATCACGAGCGGTGATACGGATCATCTCGCCCTTGACTCCTCGCTGCGTGGTCGCATCGTAGACCGCAATGTTGTGCTCCTCCAGCAGATACTTGATGAGCTCAGCAGCCGTAGCGCAGTGTATCTGCACGAGGAAGAATGGCGCATCGCTCGGCATCACCTCGATACCATCTATCTGGCGCAGCTTAGTCTCCAGCTCGAGCGCGTTGCGCTGCCACTTGCGTATCGGAAGGGTAAACTGTGCGGGGTGGATCAAGATATACTTCGCCACCTCGACCGCCATCGTGCTGACCGACCACGGGTCGATCACCTTCTGGATCTCCTTGACGACCTTCTTGTCGGCCGTTATATAGCCGATGCGCAGACCAGGCAGGCCGTACGTCTGTGTGAACGAACTGACGAAGATAATGTTGGGGTGGCTCTTCACATCGCTCAGCGTAAGCGTCGACTGCGTCGTAAAGGTCGCATAGGACTGGTCCACGATGAAGGAGACCTGTGGGTGTGCCTTGATAAGCTCCAGCAGCTCAGCCCGTGAGCGAAAGCGTCCCGTCGAGCTATTGGGCGAGCAAATCCAGCAAAACTCCTCTCCCTCGAGCTTGATCTCCTGCGTCTCCACATCCTCAGGAATATAGGTCAGCTGCCAGCCATAGCGCTTGGCCGCTAGCTCATAGTGCTGATACGAAGGCACCAAGATAGCGCCACGCCGCCCCGCAAAAGCCTCCGCAATCGTGTAGAAGCCAGCCGTACGACCTGGTGTGATGACTATATTGTCCGCATGTAGCTCATTACGCTTGGCGATCATCGTGCGAAGCGTCTTGTAGTCAGGCTCAGGATAGTAGCGCATCATCTCGACCATCTGGTCATTGAGGTGCTCAGCAAGCTTCGTCAGCTCGGGGGCAAACCATGAGGCGGTGTCAAACTGTAAGGGTGGACAGACCGTATTTGTCGTCTGGGTGGGATTCTTCTTGATCATACTACGCTTGTTTAGACAGCTGTGAATGTTATTTCTTAGATACTTTGTTCTGTAGGTACTTAGCAAAAGAGACTAGCTCTGGCGTATGCAGCGCCTCGTAGAGCTCCTCCTTATTATATAGTGGTCTCTCGCTCGTCTCGCCCGCATGGAGTAGGAGCTTGTAGCAGAGGACACGCAGACAGCGATCCTGGATCGTCTCCGCCGAGAGCGTGCCCGCACGATAAGCCGAGAGTAGCTCCTGGTAGCTTGCTAGCGGATCTAGGGGACCTAGGAGCAGATCGTTGCCCGCTAGGATGGCAGCCACAGATATAGGCAAACCCTCCGCACGCTGCACCCCTCGCATCTCTAGACCATCAGTAAAAATGAGCCCCTTGAAGCCCAACTGCTCACGCAGTAGCCTCGTCACGACAGCGTGGCTCAGTGAAGTGGGACAAGTCACGTCAGGCTCCAGAGCTGGCACCGAGAGATGCGCTACCATGATGCCCCCGAGTCCAGCCTCTATGTAGGCGCGAAAGGGGGCTAGCTCCACCCGTTCGAGCTCCTCTAGACTACCCGACACGGTGGGGAGAGTCTTGTGCGAATCCTTGTCCGTATTGCCATGCCCCGGGAAGTGCTTAGCGACCGACAGCACCCCGCCATCCTCCAGCCCTCTCGCTAAGGCTAAGCCATGCGAAATGACAATGTCCGGCGTAGCGCCTAGGCTACGGGTACCGATGACTGGGTTCTTCGGATTATTATTGACATCCAGCACTGGCGCAAAGCTCACGTGAATGCCCATCACACGGCACTGCTGCGCCATATGTTGTCCGAGCGTGTACATTTCCTCAGGCGTGCAGTGGTCTGCCAGGAACTTCATACGCGGATAGCGTATAGTCCCCTGCAGACGCATCGCCAGCCCCCACTCCGCATCAGCCGTGATCAGTAGCGGGATGCGAGAGCGCTCCTGAAGAAGATGCGTAAGCCGATATTGATCGTAAGGCTCCCCCTTGCGAAAGAGGATACCCCCAGGATGAATCTGGTCTATGAGCCGCAGATAGCGCTCACGCGAAGCCGAATCATAGCGAGGCTCCCAGATCGGGATGATCAGTTGACCGATCTGCTCCTCGATGGTGAGCGTGCTAAGCCAGTCACTAGCCGCACGAACGAGCGAGTCCGAGGCACGCTCGCTCATCGGCACAAGGTGCGTAGGCAACTGCTGTGCTGTGGTACTCCCACCAGCACAACTAACCAGCAAGCCCAGCGACATACCGACCATGGCAAGGCATCTCATCAGCCCCCTGCCTTGTAACTCTTCGCTGAGCGAAACGAACCAACGCTCTAACCGCTTCGTATACTTCATACTGCAAAGATAAGCTTATCTGCGCAAAGGCACACATATTTGGTTAGAGGTTAGGGGCTAGAGATTAGAAGTTAGAGGTTAGAGGGTCCACTAGTGGCACTAGTGTCACTAGCTAGCTGTCAGCCGCTAATCGCCAAGGACTACCTCTACTCTCGAGAAAACCTCTGATTTCTTCGGAGGAGTTTTTGATTCTCCACCGAGGAACGAATCATTTCTTCGGAAGAACGAAATGAAACTTCGGAGGAATGAAATGAAACTTCGGAGGAATTGGTCGGTTCCTCCGCTGGAACTGGCGAGTTCCTCGGTTGGAACCAGAAAGTTCCAAGGGGGAAACTGTTTTTGGAACTCATATATACCTCGCAGACAGGTCGATGCGAGTGAAGCAATCAACGCTGTCTGCTTAGGTGTCGTCTCGGATAGAGCCTATCTCACGAGTACCTTGTGCGCCTTCCCGTCTATGGATACGATGTAGGTAGCGTTGGAGAGGTCTCGGATCGTGGTAGCTCGGAGTGGCTCCGTGACGAGGCTAGCGATCACATTGCCAGCGGGATCGTAGACGATGAGGTGGGACTCTTGTGGGGTAGTCACCTCAATGGTGTGCGGCGCTGTCGTGATGCGATAGGAGGTCTCGTCGATGGGTTCGATGCTGTTGGGACAGCCAGAGCCGTCGCCTGTTACATCGACTTTCCAGCCTTTTTGCGTGGCTAGGTCGGTCTTGGCGGTCGCCACCTCGGGATTGCCTGCGATGCGGAGCTCTCCACCGATTACCTTAGGCAATAACTCGAAGAGCTGATTCATATCGCAGGGCTTGATGGCGCACTTGTCTACCGCTAGGTAGTTTAGCTTGTTGCAACTGCCTAGCGTTAGGCTCTGGAGCGGGTTCTGAGTCAGCTGCACTTTGGTCAGGCTGGGCGACTCGGGGATCTCCAGTCTGGTGAAGCCGCACTCCATCGCTGAGAATTGTTGTAGTGCCGAGTTTGGCGCGAAGGTTATCTGCGTGAGATTCGGATTGACGGAGCAGAAGAGGCGGTTGAGCTTCGCACACTTAGAGACATCTAGCTGGGTCAAGAGATTGGATCCACAAGCAAATCCCTTCAAGCTCTCGCAAGCATCAAGGCTTAGCTTTTTGATCTGGTTATTGGCACAGCTAAACTCTTCGAGCTTCTTGCAGTTTGACAGGTCAAGCTCCTGAATGCGATTAGTATGACACATGATAAGCGTCGCCCTAGAGAGCTTCGAGAGGTCGAGCTGCTCGATGTTATTGGCACTACACTCTAGCTCTTCGATGAGCTTGCAGTGAGAGATGTCTAGGCGATCAATCTTATTTTCGTAGCAGTAGAGATACTGCAGGAAGTTGAGCCCAGTGAGGTCTAGCACCTTGATCTGATTCTTGCCACAGCTTAGGTCTGCTAGGTAGAGGCTACCACTAACGTTGATGGAGGTGATAGCGTTTTCGTGGCAGTAGAGGGTGGCTAGGTCAGGATTGTTTGAAGCATCGATAGCAGTGATGGCCTCCCCGTTCTTACTACAGCTGAAGTCGACCACTTTGCTGTGTAGACGCACTGTGCTACCTGGGCATGCGATGTGAAACTCTGAGGGCTTGTCGTAGTCGGAGCTGATGAGCATCTTCTGAAAGATGCCTGGAGTCGCTTCTATCCAGACGTAGGAGTTAGGCTCGTAAACACGCATCGTCACCGTAATGTCGCTCCCGGGCTTGGTCGTTAGCGTGATGACAGGGGTACCCGCAGGGGGAGCCTCCACACCTCCCGAGGGGCAGCCTGTGTTGTCGCCCTGTACGTCTACCTTCCAGTTTCTCTGCTGAGCAAGTGTCGTGGTAGAGGTGGTGGCACCTGGATTGCTGACGATCGATAGATTGCCCTGCTCCTGAGGCGTCGGGAGAGAGCGAAAGAGGTCGTTCAGACTGCAGGCGTCCATGTTGTTTTCATCGGCAGATAGGTGGACGAGAGCTTTGCAGTCGGTCACATCTAGTGCGGTGAGCTGATTGGCGTATATGGAGAGTCTCTCCAGTGCTGCAAAGCCTGTGAGAGCGATCGAGGAGAGCTTGTTATTGCTCGCGTTGAGACTGTTGAGGAGCGTGCAACCAGCTATCTGTAGCTGAGTGATCTGATTGTCCGAGCAAGAGAGCGTGGTGAGCGTCGCGCGGGAAGCTGTGAGGTCGAGCTGGGTGAGTTTATTCTCTGAGCAGTCGACACTCGTGAGCTTAGGTGATAAATGGAGATCCAGAGCGGTCAACTGATTATCGTAAATGTCCAGGTCCTCCAGCAGAGGCAACTTGCTCAGGTCTAGGCTCTGAATCTTATTTTGGTAAGCGGAGAGGACGCTTATCTCATTGGTCGCAGGGAGTGCGATGGATGCGATCTGGTTTTCTCCAGCATAGACCGCCTGTAGCTTGAGACAGGCGGAAAGGTCTAGGGCGGTGAGAGCGTTTTGGGCGCAGTTCATCTTCTGTAGCTTTACCGCACTTGAGAGGGCTAAGGAGGAGAGCTCGTTCTTAAAGCAGGAGAGCTCCTCAAGGGCTGCACAGCCCGACAGATCGAGTGACGTAAGCGCATTCGTGGCGCAGCTCAGGAGACGAAGCTTCGTGCACCCCTTGACGGACAGCGTGGTGAGCGCATTATCGTTGCAGTAGAGCTGCTCGAGAGAAGTAAAGTTCGTTGCGTCTAGTCCTGTGATGACCGCTCCATTGGCAGGGCAGCCGAAGATATGGAAGGCGCCATAGATCTTCACTCGCCCAGAGCTGGAGGAGTACTTAAAGACTGTCGGCACGGTAGGATTGTCACCAATAGAGAGCGGCGTAAACTGCCCATCTTGTAACTCTATCCAAGCTTGTCGTGCGTCAGATCTCGCTATGAGACCAAACTGAAACTCTTCGCCAGGCTGTACCTCTAGCGTGATATGCTTCGTTCCCGTCGGGGGAACACTCTGCCCCCACATCATGGATGTGGCGAGCAGAGTGAGTATGAGTAGGAGAGCTTTCTTTGTCATGGCTTCGTCTATTGATTATACTGATAGATCTAGCGTACGAGGAGGGACGCCGTGGCGTAGCTCCCGTCCGCTCTATTGAGCAGTACGACATACTTGCCAGTCGCTAGGGAGAGCGCCAGTGAAGTTGCTCCAGAAGGCTCGAGACGAGCAACGACAGCGCCCGAGAGGTCCACGATCATGAGCGACGTGACGGAGAGCGCACTCTCTAGGTGAAGCTGCTGCGCCTCGCTGTCGTAGTAGACGCGTAGGTCGTCTGCGATGGAGGCGGGCGTGTTGATGCCGTTGAAGTAACCGTCGACCGTTAGTTCCCAAAAGCCTGATCGGAGTGTCGGCTGCAGGTCGTCAGACTCCACCCCTTCGCCATCGTCGGCCCGTAGCGCCGAGCGTGGCTGTGTGCTACCCATCTTACCACTCGTGATGAGGCATACGTAGCGGCAAGCGTCCTCTTTGGAGACCCCTTGGAGCGTTAGCTTAGCCTCATTAGCGTTGGGGACAGGCTGTAGTGTGGTCATATTGTACCACCGATAGTGTTCGTCGCCGATGAGCGAGCCGGGATAGGTCGCGTCAAAGGTAACGTTGCTACCTGACTTGACGCTCTCCTTATGAAGCTCACTGTAAGCTTGCTGCATGCCAAAGCGGAAGATGCAGTCTTTGTTTTTGATGAATCGATCCCACGCCTTAAAGTCCGCAAAGGAGAAGCGACAACTTCGTATGTCGATCATGTCTAGGTTCTTGAGCTTCTTGTAGATCGCTGGCACGCTACCTGAGAGGTTGTTGTTTCTCAGGGAAATCTTGCCCAGCGTCGTCGCACCCTGCCACGTAGCGGGGATGGCGCCTGTGAACTGGTTGTAGCCTAGATCCAAGTACCAGAGCTTCGTCGGCAGCACTTGTGGCAATGGACCCGTGAACTGGTTGTGATCGGCAAAGAAAGCTTCGCAACTCTCCATCGTGCCTAAGTCCTGTGGCAGAGGGCCTGTGAACTTATTGTTGGCACAGGAGAAGCGCTGCAGGCGAGGTAGCATCACGACGCTCTCGGGGAAGGGGCCTGTGAACTGATTGTCGTTGAGGTAGAGTCGTCCCGGCTCCGTAACGCCCATACCCAGATCTAGAGGCATCCCTAAGTTGATGAGGGAACTCAGATCTGGTATCTCACCGCTCATCTTATTATTTTGGACAGAGAGGATCTGTAGGTCGGCACACTCACTGATAGAAGCAGGTATAGAGCCCGTCAGCTGATTGAAGGAAAGCTCTAGAACCTGCAGATTGCGACAGAGACCGATCTGCTCGGGTAGCTGACCAGAGAGATTGGAGTAGGAAGCATCGATATACTCTAGCTGAGGCATCTTAGAGATGTCAGGCAGCGTGCCGGTCACCTCGGAGATCACATTGCCTTTGGCATCCTTATTATAGAAGTTTGCCAAGTGTAGGATCTTCAGATTGACCAGCTTATCTAAGTTAGGCAGCTGGCCCATCCATAGATTGGTACTGAGCGTGAGTCCCTCTAGCTTAGTCATTTCGCCAAGCGCCTCGGGAATAGGTCCCGAGAGCTTATTATTGGACAACCCCAAGAGTCGTAGCTCGGGGAATGCGGTGAAAAAGCTTTTCGGCAGTTGTCCCGTCAGTCCGACCCCGTCGAGAGCAATGCCCTGTACGTGTCCGCTTTGGATGATTACGCCAGCGTACTTCTCTGGACCTGAGGCAGCACGCCAGTTGTACCCCTCAGCCCAACCCGTGCCACCGCACTGGTCGTAGATCTCGAGGAGTGCCTTCTGCTCCGATGCAGGGATGACGCTCTGAGCTTGTAGCGAGGAGCTAGTGCTCCCCCAGCCGAAAAGGAGGAGGAGACTAGCTAGTATGATCGTATAGAGTCGTGATTGCTTAGCGTACATAGACCTTGTAGCTTGATTGATTGACCGTAACGATATAGAGACCCTCTGCGAGTGGCAGCTCATACGTGCCAGCAGGCAAGTAGTGAGAGGCTAGCTGTAGACCGCTAGGCGAGTAGATAGAGACGAGACTCTCAGCATCAGCCAGCTCAAGGTAGAGCGCACCTTCCGCTCCGTAGACTGTTGCTGTGCCGGTCTCTTCGGCAATTTGAGCGATAGATGTGATCGTCGAGTCGACCGTGTAGTGCTTGAAGTTGCTCCACGTATCGGCTGCCTGGTAAGCCTTCTGGATCTCCTCCGAAGCGACAACGATCGTTACCGTCTCGTAGTGCTCCTCGGTGAAAGCGTTCTCTGACGTGACAGGAGGCTCCTGGCGAAGCGTCGTGATCGTCTTAAGCGAATCACAAGCTAAGAAAGCCATATCCTTGATCTCGTTGACGTTTTCGCCAAGCCAGATCTGCTTGATGTGTGAGCAATTGGCAAAAGCTTCCTCGCCTATGTCCGCAACCTTCTTAGGAAAGCGAACCTCCTGCAGCGAAACACAGTCGAAGAAGCCGTAGTCTGGTATCAGCTCGATGCTATCGGGGAGGACGATTGACTCTAGCGAAGCGCAACCATGGAAGACGCTCTCGCCAAGGTTCAGAGCCGTCTGAGGTAGTGCTATACTACGCAAAGCGGAGCAGTAACTAAAGGCCTCCTCCTCAATCGTAGTCAGCCCCTCCGGTAGCACGACCTCCTCGAGGAGCATAGCTTGACTACAGCTAGAGGCAGGGATCGTCGTGAGCTGCTTCGGATAGGTCAGCTTGCGTAGCTGAGCGTAGTCCTTGAAGCTGAAGCCCTCTAGCGGATTTGCCTCAGCATCGTAAGTAACCTCGCCGAGGTCTAGCTCCTGCATACGGGGAAGCTGTGCGAGCGCCTCCAGGTCGGCACTCGTTATCGTACCCGTGAGCTTGACCGCACGGTATAGCTCGGGCGTAGTCAGTGCTGTGACGGTACCCTCTAGCGGTTTCTCGGCAGAGACCGCAGCCGTGAGTGTCAGCATCTCCGATACGTTAGCAAACTCCTTCCACTGCTTGGCAGCTGCATAAGCAGCCTTGGTTCCCTCAGGTACGATGAGCGTGAGGTCGCTCATAGCAGAGAGGTCGGCTAGGCCAGCTAGATCCTCCGCCTTGTTAGAAACGACAGGTGTCGGGTTGGTCACGATCAAGGTTTTGAGCGAATCGCAACCGCCGAAGGCCTTGTCGCTCATCTTCTTCATCGAGCGAGGTAGCGTCACCGTTTTGAGGCTCTTACAATTGGCGAAAGCGCCATATAGTATCTCCTCACACGCATCAGGTATCGTTAGTTCTGTGATCGCTGTGCGAGCGAAAGCTCCGCCCATAAGTGTCTTAAGCTTCGAGGGTAAGATAACATTAGCAAGTGCTTCGCAGCCACTGAAGGCGAACCCTCCGATCTTTGTCACACCAGCGGGGATCATGATCTTCTTCAGTGCCTTACAGTTCTTAAATGCGTTGTCACCGATGGTCTCCATAGCTACACTCTGTATACTGACACTGGTGAGCGCCTCGCAATCACTGAAGGCGTCATGCTCGATGGTGCGCATCAGGGGTGGTAGTTGTATTTCGGAGAGATTCGTGCAGCCTTCGAAAGCAAAGGCTCCAATCTTCTTAAGGAACTTCGGCATATCTAGCTCCTCGAGAGAGGTGCACCCCTTGAATGTAGCAAACGGTATCTCCTGTAGTGTCGGAGGCAGCGTCACCTCGGAGAGCGCTGCACAACCATCGAAGACAGAGCCTCCCATTGAGACGACGCTTTCGGGGAGCTCTACAGACTCCAGAGCCTTACACCTTTCAAACGTTGCTCCTGCTAGCGTGTCGATGCTCTCGGGTAGCTGGATAGCCGTTAGGCTCTCGCAGTAACCAAAAGCCATCTCGCCGAGATAGGTAAGCCCCTCGGGCAGATGTATCTCGGTCAGCTTGGTCCCGTTTTGCAGACAGCGGAGCCCTAGTCGAGTCACGCTGTTAGGGAGCGTGATAGAGGTGAGACTTTCTGCTAGTGTGCCTGCAAAGAGGAAGTAGCCTGGCATCGTACCAGGCACGGTCTGGACCTCCTCCGATGTGTTGGGGTTGCCCTTGTAGCTACCGCCAGCGACGATCTCCACGTCAGAGAGATCAAGCGTGGTGATGCCAGCTGTGTTTCTCAAGGCTCCAAAGTCGTTTGCATTGAGTGAGCCCTTAATTACGAGATTGGATAGCTCGGTTGTTTCGCTCAGCTTCTTCTGGAGCGTGCCTGGCTCTGTGACCTCGATCGTGGTCTGAGCCGATAGTGACGCTACGCCCAACCACAGGAGCAGGGAGAGCGCACAGGTTAATAATGAGTAGTAATGCTTCATATGCTATTTGGTTTGATTGATGTCGTCTAGATGTCGTTTTTTGGGAAACGATCGCCTTAACTTCAAGCTTCGTAGCGTTGGCTACCACAAAGATAACAGTTCTTCTTAAGAAAAACAAGTTGTACGAGCCGATCCGTCTGTCGTAGCCTGAGGCTTTTTCGTGGGGAATCCAAATTTCCACCAAGCTATTTTTTATTCTTCACCGAGGTACGAAAAAAAACTTCGGACTTATGAAATGGTTCTTCCGAAGTTTCATTTCATAAGTCCGAAGTTTTATTTTTCGCCTCCGTGGGGGATTTCCGTTTTCTACCGAGGTAATTGCGATTTCCTCGCGGGGATGCATTAGCTCTTGGCTAGTGTCTCTAGTGCCTCTAGTACTCCTAGTGCCACTAGTGCTTCTAGAAATCCTAGAATCTCTAACGTCTAATCTCTAACCTCTAACCTCTGGGAGATTGCGCTATTTTTGGTATCTTCGCATAGAAATAGAAATCAGCAATGGCACAGAATATAAAAGTAGGAGACACCATCCGCTACCTCAACGCATCGGGCGGTGGTGTCGTCAAGCGCATAGAGCGTGGCGTGGCATGGGTCGAGGGCCCCGACGGCTTCGAGCTACCCACACCGATACATGAGTGCGTGGTGGTAGACAGCCGGGACACCTTCGTACCAGCTTACAAACCTCCCGTACTGAAGCGACAAGAGCCAGCAGCGCAACCGTCTAAAAGCAAGGCGCCTGCTGTGACGCCCACTACCCCTGATGTAGTCGAGGAGGCCGAGCAGGACTTGAGCTTCGTGGCACCTCTCTCCAAGGGTCCCTGGTTTGACCGCTCAGGAGGCGAGCAACTGCAGGTGCATGTCGCCTATCTACCCGTATCGTACGAGCACTTCGGACAGTCGCCCTACGAGACCTATCTAATCAACGAGAGCAACTATCACCTCCTCTTCACCTACAGCACGACAACCTCAGCGGGTGGCTACAAACTTCGCTCGGCGGGTGTCCTAGAGCCGGATATGCGGGTGCTGGTTGAGGAGTTTGAGGCATCGGAGATCAACGATCATGCCGTCTCACACTTCCAGTTTATCGCCTACAAGCCCGAGCGTACCTATCGCTCCATGCCTCCCGTAGAGCGTCAGGTGCGGATGGATGTGGTCAAGCTGGCGAAGCGACACGCATTTCGTGAAAACCCCTTCTTTGATGAGGATGCGCTTGTGATTCCTGTCTTGGAGGCGTACGATGGCTCTCAGCAAGCTCCCGCAGAGGAGCCACAGCCAGCACCCAGTCGCTCGGGAGCTTTGCCACGGCGTGCGATAAAACAAACGAAGCCTGCTGTGACACCACAAAGGGTATCTCAGCAGGCTAACCAAAAGGCTTCCCAAAAACCAACTAAGCAGAGCGCTCCTCAGCCTCAGCCAGAGCGTAAGCAACCTGAAGCTACAGCGGCTCCACAATCTGCTCCCGCAGCTCCCGAACAAACCATCGAGAAGGTAGGACTGGAGGCGGAGCGAATCCTTCCAAATGCTACGGGGATGACTCCGCACGAGGTGCTACTCTATCAGCTGAAGAACTTTCGCCGTGAGCTGGACAAGCGTCTGGAGCGTCGCGGCAGCAAGGTGATCTTCATCCATGGCGCTGGGCAGGGAGTCCTTCATCAGCTCATCATCAACCGTATCGAGCAGGACTACCCGATGGTACAGTATCGAGATGTCACGTTTGATGGCTTCCCGATGGGCGCTATTGAGGTGACGATATCGTAGCTTTTACGCCCAATGCTAGAGATCGAGCGCAAGTACCTCGTCTGTCGTGACGACTACCTCCGAGAGGCGTCTCACCACCGCCATATCCGCCAGGGCTATCTGACGGCAGATGAGCGGGTGACCGTGCGGGTGCGCATCATCGACGAGGTGGCACGACTCACTATCAAGGGGGGCTCATCCGCTGACGGGCTGGTTCGCTCCGAGTGGGAGTACCCGATCCCCGTCGCTGATGCGGAGGCGATGCTACGCCAGTGCGCTAGCAGTTGCCTAGAGAAAGTGCGCTACTACGTACCTTACGAGGGCTTCGTATGGGAGGTGGACCGCTTCGGCGGAAGGTTAGAAGGCTTGGTCATGGCAGAGGTGGAGCTGACGAGCCCGACGGATTGCCCAGCATTGCCCTCTTGGCTGGGGCGTGAGGTGACGGGCGACATCCGCTACTACAACGCTATGCTAGCGCAAGAGCAAGCGCCACCACCTACTACTTAACAGAATCAACGTAATACACTATAAAGAGAACTACCTATGACAACTCACCTAAGAAGAGTACTCCTGCTCCTGTTGACTAGTCTCACCCTCTCGGCTGTTGCACTAGCCGACGGCGGTATGTGGCTACTGGAGCAGATGGCAGACCACGCTGACGAGCTCCGAGCTAAGGGGCTACAGATCCCCGTGGAGGAGATATACAATCCTGATGGTCCCTGCTTACAGCGGGCAGTCGTGATGTTTGACGGAGGCTGCTCAGGCGTCTTCGTCTCGAACCAAGGGTTGGTCCTAACCAACCACCACTGCGGCTACGACCAGATACAGAGCCACTCAGCCGTAGAGCATAACTACCTACGCGACGGCATCTGGACACAGTCCATGCGTGAGGAGCTGCCCTGTCCTGGACTAGAGGTGATCTCCATTGACAAGATCACCAACGTGACCGACCAAGTGAACAAACTGCTGAAGGAGTCTCCCTACAAGGAGGATCCGATGGCAGCTTTCTCCATCGCGACGCTCACCAAGATGATCCCCGCCATCGTAGGCGAGGCGGCGATGAAGCAACCTGGCATTCGTTACGAGCTAAAGCCTTTCTACGGGGGCAACCGCTACTACCTTTTTACTAAGAAGGTCTTCACCGACGTGCGTCTCGTAGCGGCTCCGCCCAGTGCTATCGGTAAGTATGGCTCCGACACGGACAACTGGATGTGGCCTCGCCATACGGGAGACTTCTCTATCTTCCGTGTCTATGTGGACAAGAACAATAATCCCGCCGACTACAGCGCCGACAACGTGCCTTACAAGCCAGAGCGCTTCGCAGCGGTCTCTACTTCGGGCGTACAGCGTGACGACTTTGCGCTGATCATGGGCTTCCCTGGTACGACCAATCACTTCTTCACCGAGGCGCAGGTGGACGAGTGGTCTGAGATCGACAACAACATACGTATCGAGATGCGTGGTCTACGTCAGGAGGTGATGCTCCGTCGTATGCTCGCTGACGAAAAGGTCAATATCCAGTACGCGGCTAAGTACGCTTACTCGCAAAATGGCTACAAGCGTGCTCAAGGCGCCAACTGGGCGATCCGCACTCGCAACCTACAAGCGACCAAGCGTGCACAGCAAGATGAACTGGCGCAATGGGCTAAGGCAAACAAGCGCCCCGAGGTGACGAAGGCTATCCAAACGATTGCCGACTGTGTCGCTGCGCGCCGTGAGGCTCGTCGTGTGCAGTGGTACCTGATGGAGGGTATCCTGACGCCGATCGAGTTTCTCCAGATACCCCTAGCCGACGGCAAGAAGCTCCAGCAGTGGAGCGATCCGAAGGTGCGCGAGGAGATCATCAGCGACTTGCGTAGAGGCTACGCTGCCTTCTATAATAAGGACTACGACCCAGCGGTCGACAAGGAGGTAGCGACGGTACTCCTGCAGCGCTACACCGAGCGCATCGATGAGGCGCACTGGCCAGTCGCTCTTCGTGAGGGCGTGGCTCAGTATGGCTCCGTGCAGGCTTACGTGACTCATCTCTTCGACAGCTCGATCTTTGCCGATCCAGCACGCTTCGAGGCTTTCCTCAAGACACCGTCACGTGAGCAACTCCTGAACGATCCGATGACGCAGTTTGCCGTCTCGACCATCAATCTCTTCGTCCAAATGCGTGAGCAGCAGGCTGCCTACGACGATCCGATCAAGCTGGCTCACAGAGACTACGTGCGTGGCATGATGGATATGCAGGGCGCGCGCAAGGTGTGGCCCGATGCCAACCTGACGCTCCGCTTTACCTACGGCAATGTGCGTGGCTACGCTCCTCGCGACAACGTCTACTACGGTCATCAGACGACCCTCACGGGTGTGATGGAAAAGGAAGACCCCAAGAGCTGGGAGTTTGCCCTGCCTGATCGAATCAAAGAGATCTACCAGCAAAAGGATTACGGCGTCTATGCACTACCGAATGGCGAGATGCCGGTCAACTTCTGCGCCACGACCCACACGACGGGTGGTAACTCAGGTAGCCCTGTCTTCGACGGCAAGGGACGCCTTATCGGGCTCAACTTCGACCGCAACTGGGAGGGCGTCGGTGGCGACATCGAGTACCTGCCCAACTACCAGCGAAGCATTATCCTAGACATCCGTTACCTCCTCATGCTCGTCGACAAGTACGGTCACTGCCAGCGTCTGCTCGACGAGATGAACCTTGTTAAGTAATCCGCCTATGGAGACACTACAACTAGAGGAGCAGATCGTCAAGATGCTCCGCACCGTCTACGACCCTGAGATCCCGGTCAATATCTACGACCTAGGACTCATCTACAACGTGGATGTACAGGACGAAGGGGCCAAGGTGGTGATCACGATGACGCTCACGGCGCCCAATTGCCCGGCTGCAGACTTCATCCTGCAGGATGTACAGATCAAGGTCGAGAGCATCAAGGGCGTCAAGCGCTGTGACATCGAGCTCACCTTCGACCCACCGTGGGATAGCTCGATGATGTCCGAGGAGGCACAGCTGGAGCTGGGATTCCTCTAGGGAAAAGCTTAGCTGATACCCTAAACTATGGGAGCTATATACTTCCTAGCCGATGCGCACCTAGGGTCGCCCTATCACGACGACCCTAGGCGTGCTGAACTACGACTCGTCGCCTGGCTACGCTCCATAGCGGACGATGCCGAGGCGGTCTACCTGCTAGGCGATATGCTCGACTACTGGTTTGACTACAAGTATGTCGTGCCGAGAGGGTTTGTACGCTTCCTCGCCGCTCTGGCAGACCTCGTGGAGCAAGGGGTCGAGGTGCACTACATCATGGGCAATCACGACCTCTGGCTCACCGATTACTTTGAGAAAGAGCTCGGCGTCATCGTGCATCGCGACACCATCGTTTGCCAGCTCAAAGGACGCACCTTCCGCCTGTCGCACGGACATCGGGAGTACGCCCTGCGCTATAAGAAAGAGCGCTGGCTCTTTGGCACTTTCGAAAGCCGACTCGCACGGCGTCTCTATGCCGCCATCCATCCACGCTGGACCGTTGGCTTCGCTCAGCGGTGGGCTTACCGCAATCGCCTGCGACAAATGCGAGCTGCCGACGATCCCTCACGACCAGGCTACAACCCGCAGATGAATGTGGAGCGGGACGAATGGCTCGTGCAGTACACCAAAGAGCTAATCCCGCAGCACCCCGAGATAGACTATTATATATATGGTCACCGTCATCTGTTGCTGAATCTCTCGCTCCCCGAAGACCGTCGCTGCATCATCCTCGGCGACTGGATCCACTACAACTCCTACGCCCGCTGGGACGGCGAGTCGCTCACCATCGGGCTCTACGAAGAGCCGTAAAAGGCGTCGCCCGTCGCAGGGCAATGTACGCCCCTCCCCACGCCCGTG
>OASD01000302.1_pt1 | contig 21951 bp, 12 predicted proteins | sample 1475531 | NCBI WGS metagenome assembly OASD01 (sample SAMEA3360668, study PRJEB22359) | human gut metagenome | biome: ENVO:urban biome; feature: ENVO:human-associated habitat; material: ENVO:feces | place: Bangladesh | collected 2011
GAATTTTTTATTCCCCACGTGGAGATTTTGAAATATCCACGTGGAAATCACTTTTCCCCGACACAGCTCCGTATCGATATGTAGTCGACTTTAAATTATTGTAATGAGCCGGGATTGAATTTGCCCTGCTAGGGCTGACGCATCATAATCGCTCTTTCAGAAGGTTCACACGAGCGACAAGCGAGGAGTGGGGAGGTCGATGAGTTCATTGTATATGAAGCGTCAGCACTGGCCGAGGAAGATCACATGATAATAAGCAATCACAACATAGTGGCGGAAGATCTGGAATTTTCCACGAGGCTATTTTCGATTCTCCACGTAGGAATCGGATCGAAAAGCGTATTCGTCAGGAAATAAGCCAGATCGTAATATCCTAATCGCATCGCATTTGATACAAGGACGTCTAGATATGGGGGTAAAAGAGACTGCTTAAAGAACATTTCATTATATTTGCATCCAAAATATCCCTTGCAACTCTTTTTTTAAGGCAACACAGCTCGGGACAGTCACATCCAAAACTACTATTAGTATGAATAAACTCATTACGCGTTGTATCGTATTTCTCGCCTTGCTACTCTGTGCTGGGGCCGGGATTAGTTCAGTGTTCGCTCAGGAAGGGCGCATCTCCATGACCTTCGCTGGGCAGGTCGGATCTGAGTACAAGCTACTACTCATGGGACGACAAGACGGAACCGTCAAGTTCGTCTGGGGTGATGGCACCTCTGAGACAAAAGATCTCTACAAAAACAAAGCAACGGCTATCAAGGCCCAACTGATAGACCGCGCGCTCACCATAGAGGGTGATGTCGCTGTCTTAGAGTGCTCGGGCAATAACCTCCTCAAGCTCGATGTATCGCAAATGCCCCAGCTGACAGACCTTATCTCTCGCAAGAACTTTCACGAGGTGCTGGATCTGACGAAAAGCACGAAGCTACGCTACCTCTTGCTACAAGACTCGCAAGTCAAGTCGCTCGACTTGTCACACTGCGCGCAGCTAGACAGCGTCGTCTGTACCAACAATAATAAGCTCCGCACCCTAGCACTGCCGCAGCAAGCTCCGCAGCTGAAGAAACTGGATCTGAGTGCCTGTCCCTTTATCTCTTCGGTCAACCTCAAGGGCATGCCACGCTTGGAGTACCTCGACCTATCGGGACTGGCTCTGACAGAGCTAGATCTATCTCAAAACCTCGAGCTCACCTATCTAGTCGCTGGCAAGAGCTTCATGGGGGTTATCACCCAGCTCACACTACCCTCACCGAGCAAGCTAAAGACGGTCCTCCTACCTTATATCGGACTCACGAAGCTAGACCTATCAGGCTCGCCACTCCTAGAGACCCTGATGGTGAGCTATAGCGAGTCACTCTCGGAGCTCAACCTCACGGGACTAGACAAGCTCAAGTTTCTCGACTGTCAGGGATGTGCCTTCACACAGTTAGACCTCTCTGGCTGTCCTAATCTTGAGGTGCTGGCTTGCAATAACAACAGCCTGACCGAGCTCAACTGCTCCAAGATGAAGCGACTCAAAGATGTAGCCTGCTACTCCAACAAGCTCAAGAAGATCGATCTAAGTGGCTGCTATGCACTCACCTCCCTAGACTGCTCGGTCAATCCTACTCTAGAGACACTCCAGCTCTCACCAAGCATTCAGACGCTCGATGTGAGCCAGTGTGCACTCAAAGAGATACCTGGTCTCAATCAGCTTTATAAACTCAAGATTCTCACCTGTGGCGACAACGAGCTGACTGCGCTAGACCTCTCTGCTGCTTATGGGCTAGAGGTGCTCTCCTGTGCTAAGAATCAGATCAAGGATCTCTCGGCAGTCACACAGCTCTTTGCACTCAAGAGCCTCACCGTGAGTGACAACCCTATCACGGCTCTCACGCTACCTAATGCCTACAACATCTACTTTGTCAAGATCGATGGTACGGCACTCGATGCTTGCGCACTCAATGCACTATACAGATCGCTGAGAGAGCGTCGTGACGAAGACTTAAAGAACGACCTCGGCGGGTGTAAGCTCTTTAACAGCACTCCTGCAGCTCCCAAGAGCAAGACTCAAATAGCTGTACAAAAGGGGTGGATGGTCTATGTCGAGGGCAATGGATCTGGCTGCTCCGAAGAGGGTGACAACGCCTTTGACGTAGTCTATACCAACGTCGCTGGACGACTCCAAGAGGATGGCCCCGTAGAGATGTGGGAGTCGGCTACCTCTATCAAGATCAAGGGCGAGCTAAACGGTAGTGACCTAAGAGTCATCCGCCAGTTCTGTGGCTCTGATGAGTATGCCGCAGAGGTTCCCCACGCGCGTATCCGCAAGCTAGACCTCTCGGAGGCTCGCATCGTACCTGGTGGTGTCTACTACATCAAGGTTGATGACCAAGGCACGATGAGAGAGTATGTCGTACCCGAGGGGCAGGAGACGCTCCTACCAGACAAGCTCTTCTACCACTGCTGCTCTATCGAAGAGCTTGTACTACCTAAGAATATACGGGAGATAGGCATCGGAGCCTTCTGGAAGTGTATCAAGCTACAGAAGCTCTCTATCCCCGATGAGGTAACACGTATCAATAGTACCGCCTTTGGGGTGTGCAACGCTCTCGAGCAGATTACCTTGCCACGTGACCTGGAGTATCTCGGGGGCTACGCTTTCACCCACTGTGCTAACCTCAAAGAGGTGACTATCCCAGAGGGTGTCAAGGTGCTTAACAAGCGACTCTTTGACAATGCTACAAGCCTTACAAAGGTTCAGCTGCCTAGTCGGATGGATGCCTTCGAGCCAGAGGCATTCCTAGGTGCCGAGGCACTGCAGAGCGTCACGATACCTAACGGGATCAAGACGATCCCCGCCTCCTGCTTCGACGGCTGCCGTGCCCTCCTAGAGGTGACGATACCTGCCGATGTGGAGCGTATCGAAGAGACCGCTTTTCAGGACAACAACCTCCTGCACACGGTACACTTCTCCGAGGGGTTGAAGACTATCGGTCTTGATGCTTTCAAAAACTGCCGAAGCCTCAAGCAGCTGGAGCTACCCAACTCGCTACAAAAGATAGCGATGGGAGCCTTCCAAGAGTGCGAGTCTATAGCCTCCATCAAGTTTGGATCAGGGCTGACACACATTGGCGAGAAGGCCTTTTGGCACTGCCATGCACTCCAACAGCTCGACCTCCCCAGCTCACTCGAGCAGCTAGACTATGCTGCTTTTGCTGAGTCGACGAACCTAAAGCGTGTGACCATCGGTGCTGCGGCACCACTGTTGGGTCAAAATCCCTTCCTCGGTTGCTTAAAGCTCCAGGCTTTTGTCGTAAACGACGACAATACGGCCTTTGCCACTCAGGATGGTGTCCTATACAGCAAGGACTTCGTTACCCTCTACGCTTACCCTGCAGGTCGCACCGAAACTGCACTGAGACTGCATGACAAGACTCAAACGATCGAGGACTTTGCCTTTTGGTTCGCACCGAAGCTGGCTGAGATCACCTTCCCCGAGCACCTTACCGTACTTGGCAACACACCCTTCGGTGGCTGTAAGAGTCTCAAGCGACTGACGATGCTGACGACCACTCCTCCACAGTCCACATACGACAATGATCCCTTTGAGAGGGTAGACCGGAGTCAGTGCGAGCTGATCGTTCCCAAGGGAAGCAAGGCTGACTATGAGCAGTCGCCTATCTGGCGAGGCTTCAAGATCGCAGAGGACACTGCTATCGATGCCATCCCGACAGAGCGCATAGAGCTAGCCGTGGACGGAAGCTCCTGGAGACTATCTGGTATACCCTCTAGCTATCAGACCGCTCGGGTAGTAGACTTGACGCTCCGCACACTGGCTGAGTATCCTATCGCTGAGACGACCGTGGCAATAGACCACACAGCGATGCCGTCAGGAAGCTATCTAATCATCCTAGAGGGCAGCACGACACAGACGAGACAAGTACTCAAGGTGTGCAAGTAGCCCTTTGGCACTATGAGACTGTTGCAAAAGTCAACAGTCTCACTATCGTGACACACCTCTCTAGGGTAGAAACTACTTCCCTAGAGAGGCTGTCTCAAAGGTCGGCACTCTCCTAACGAGGAGTGCAAAGCTTCAATAAGAAAGGGGGGGGAGTAGGACTGATTTTCCTACTCCCCCCCCTTTTGCTGTCTTGAGGTTATTGGGTTATGTCTACGGCTCTACAAGAGATCGTTGCCTATGTCGTGGCGGTAGTTCTTACCCTCGTAGAGTGTCTGCGTGGCGGTGCGATAGCACGCCTCTTGAGCTGCCTGGATAGTGGTGCCTCGTGCCGTGATGGCGAGGACGCGTCCCCCATTGGTCACCACATGTCCCTCTTCGTCAAGCGCCGTGCCTGAGTGATAGATACGTATACCCTCTGCTGGATCGGGTAGCTGGATCGGGAAGCCCTTGTCGTAATGCCCGGGGTACCCCTTGGATACGAGGACGAGCGTCATAGCTACCTCGGGAGAGACCTCTAAATCGTAGCCCGCTACCTGACCTGTCGCCATGGCGATGAGTAGCTCGAGAAAGTCGCTCTCGATACGTGGCAGTACTACCTCGGTCTCGGGATCGCCTAGACGGCAGTTGTACTCGATGACATAGGGATCTCCCGCTACATTCATCAGTCCGATGAAGAGGAAGCCGACATACTGTATGCCCTCCTCTTGCAAACCCTCTAGCGTAGGACGTATGATGCGCTCCTCAACACGCTGCATGAAGGCTTCATCGGCAAAAGGCACGGGGCTAACGGCTCCCATACCGCCCGTGTTAGGACCTGTGTCTCCATCGCCGACACGCTTGTAGTCCTTGGCAACGGGTAGGACGCAGTAGTCGGTTCCATCGGTAGCAACAAAGACGGAGCACTCGATACCCTCGAGAAACTCCTCGATGACGATGCGCTGACCACGACTCCCAAACATACCGCTGAAGAGTTGACCTAGCCCCTCCTCCGCTTCTTTACGATCTTGGCAGATGAGGACACCCTTGCCAGCAGCTAGGCCGTCAGCCTTGAGGACAAAGGGTGCGGAGAGCTGATCGAGAAACTCCTCCGCCTCCTCTATATCCTGAGGTCCGAAGGTCTCGTAGCTGGCCGTCGGTATGCTGTGACGACGCATGAACTCCTTGCTGTACTCCTTGCTACCCTCGAGATGAGCGCCCGCCTTGTCGGGGCCAACGATGAGCAGGTCGGGATGGCGAGCATCTTCCTGCAGGTAGTCGACGAGCCCATCGACGAGCGGAGCCTCGGGACCACAGACGAGGAGCGTGACTCCGTGGGTGGAGATGAACTCACTCACCGCCTCATGCTTGGCGGGGTTGAGGTCTGAGACATTAGTGCCATAAGCAGCAGTACCCGCATTGCCTGGAGCTATGTAGAGCTTCCTGAGTAGCTTGCTCTCAGCTATGGCTGCTGCCATAGCGCACTCACGCCCGCCGCTACCGAGGAGGAGGACGGTCTGAGGAGCTTTTACCATTTCGATCTTAGCGTACTTCATAAATTCAGCGTCTGTAGACTTCTTCTCGTCTTGCTTTGTGTTGGGATAGATAAGGCTCATAGGTGTTCTAGGAAGTAACGGGTTATAACATAGTTGAGGTGCACGCGGTCTGGACCGATGACGTTGTGCTTGTGCCCTGGATAGTAGTAGAGGTCGGGATAGGTCTTAGCATCTACGCACGCCTTGACAAAGGCTTGCGCATGCTGCCATACAACCACATTGTCGGAGGTGCCGTGAATGAGGAGGAGACGCCCCTGGAGGTCTTTGGCACGCTCGATGAGGTTATTTTGCTGATAGCCCTCGGGATTGTCCTGAGGCGAGTCGTTGTACCGCTCGCCATACATGATCTCGTAGCGAGACCAGTCCATGACGGGACCGCCAGCGACACCCACCTTAAAGGTCTCGGGGTGCGTGAGCATCAGGTTGGTAGTCATAAAGCCTCCGAAGCTCCAGCCATACACGCCGATGCGGTTGCGATCTACATAGGGCAGGCTCTTGAGATACTCGACACCCTTCATCTGATCGGCCATCTCGGCTGTACCAACCTGACGATGGATGACCTGCTCAAAGGCGGCACCTCGCTCGGCACTACCACGACTGTCGACCGTAAAGATGATATACCCTTGCTGTGCCATGTAAAGATCCCAGCCCGAGGCACCCCACTGTGGCGTGTTGGTGACTAGCTGAGCATGTGGGCCACCATAGACGTAGACGATGGCGGGGTACTCCTTCATCTCGTCAAAGTCTGACGGCGTGATGAGACGGTAGTAAAGCTCGGTCTTACCATCAGCCGCTAGGAGCGTGCCGGTGGTGATGTTGGGCATATCAAGCTTGACCCACGGATCAGGTGCTTGGTGTATCTGACGGAGCTGCAGCCCGTTATTGTCGTGCAGCATGACAGAGCGTGCGATGGTAGCACTCTGCAGATGATCTATATAGTACTGTTTGTCTGGACTAAAGGTCGCTTCGTGTGTCCCAGCTACCTTGCTCAGCTGTATGGTACGTCCTCGCTTGAGGTCACTCGCGAAGATGTGTCGCTCGAGCGGTGAGGGGTACGCAGCTTGGTAGTATATGCGCTCGCCCTTGGGGTCGAAGCCGTAGATGTCGGTCACCTCGCCCTCCATGTCAGTGAGCTTGCGAATTAGCTTGCCCGTGCTACTATAGAGATAAAGTTGGCGATAGCCCTCACGACGAGACTCCCAGACGAACTGCTCGCCCTTGCTCCCAGGGACAAACATCATCGGGTGCTGTGGCTCGACATAGTGCGCATCAGTCTCCTCAAAGAGGGTCTCAACGTGCGCCCCTGTCTGGGCATCGTAACCATTGAGGAAGAGATGGTCTTGCCCTCTATTCAGCTCGGCTATGTAAACCTTCTTGCTGTTGGGATGCCACGCCACGTTCGTCAAGTAATGCTCAGGGTCGCCACCTGTCGCTAGGTAAGTGGTCTGCTGATCCTCTATATGGAAGACGCCTAGTGTCACATGGTGCGAAGGAGTACCTGCCATCGGGTAGCGAACGGGCTGGACGACCGCCTTGTGCGGTGTCATATCGACGATAGGATAAGGCGCGACCATCGACTGATCCATACGATAGAAAGCTAGCTGACGACTATCGGGACTCCAGAAGAGCCCCCCGTCGATGCCGAACTCGTTCTGGTGGACAGACTCGCCATAGACGACTGCAGCCTCCGCCTCGTCCGTAGCGACCAGCAGAGGAGCCTGAGGCGTACTACCTGCGGGCTGTATGGTGTAGATCAGGAGCGTACCCTCCTCGCTCTTGACCGCTAGATTACGTTCGTTAGGACTGAGGAGTGAGGCGCGCTTTTCGATCTCACCGGTGGCGAAGTATCCGACAATTTGCTTTTGCTCTACATCTATTAGGTAAAGCCCCTTGGACAGCTCCACCTCTAGGTAGTGGCACTGTGGGGTAAAGTCGTAAGCGACCAGCGGATAGAGCTTGTTGGTGTCATCGTAAGGCTTGAGGAGCCGAACGAGCTCGTCCTGCGTGAGAACGGTCTGCTCCTGTCCTCTCGTCGGGGTGTAGATCCGTAGACTCCGGTAGTCGCCACCATCTACCGTATAGGTGTAGCCACTCTGTAGCCAAGCAAGCCCATAGACGGGCTGCGGGTAGAAGTCTGACCGAAAGGTCTTGCCTCCATAAGTGACAGTCTCAAGGTCTAACGGTTGCTTCGTCTGTCCCTGCAGGACCGTTGTGAGCGTGAGCGTAAGAGCTCCGAAGAGCCATAGGGCGTAGTGACGCAATATGCTATTCATAGGATCGGTATGGAGTGATAGGTGTTACTTATTCGTTGTCGTTTGCTTCATCCTTATGGACGAAGGTCTCGTCGCTGCCGAAGGTTTGGATATTGGCCTTGTAGCCAGAGCTAGAGGAGCCAGCGGGGCGTGGTCCTTTCGTTCGCTGTGTGCCACGATGCGCGGGCTTGCCATTGTCACGTCCCTTGCTGTAGGCGGGTTTATCGTAACCAGCTCGATGTCTGCGGGTCTCTTGCCCTTTGCCACGGTGAGACGCTTCGCCACGCTCTCTCCGCTGGGGAGTTTCTTCACGCTGAGCAATCTGCTCTTTGTACTCCTTGTGCTTGCCCTCAAAGAGCGTATAGCCACGCAACTCGCAAGGCAACGATCCATTGTACAGCTCCTCGCGCAAGTCGTGCTTGAGCCCGATCGCATGAAAGTGCTCTACCTGATGAGCGATGATCCACGCCTGAGCTCCGGCGAACTGGAACTTGAGCGTACGACCGATCATACTATAGAGCTGCTCGAGGTCGTAGTCTGAGAGACGCTCCCCGTAAGGCGGGTTCATCACGAGCAGACACTTAGGGTCTGTCTCCGCCTCAGGGTGCGGTAGATGCTGATCAGCAAAGTCGCCTACCGAGAGATCAATGTAGCGAGACATACCCGATCGGGTGACGTTGCGCTTAGCCTTGGCAATGGCTTGAGGAGAGAGGTCGGAGCCGTAGATGTGGTAGTCAAAGGAGCGCTCCGTCGAGTCATCATTGTACACTTCACTGCAGAGCTCACTGTCGAAGTCTGGCCACCGCTCGAAGGGGTAGCTCTCACGGTAGATGCCTGGAGGCGTACCCGTAGCGATCAGCGCAGCCTCCACGAGGAAGGTGCCCGACCCGCAGAAAGGATCCATCAGATCACACTGTCCGTGCCAGCCCGCTTTGAGTAGGATACCCGCTGCCAGCACCTCATTGATAGGAGCACGATCCTGCTCCATACGATAGCCCCGCTTGTGCAGGCTCTCGCCCGAAGAGTCTAGACAGAGCGTCACATGCTGCTCCGCAATATGTAGGTGGAAGATCAGCTGCGGGTTGGAGAGCTTGACCGAGGGACGCTTCGTGCCTCCCGTTTGCTCTCTAAAGTAATCAACGATATCGTCTTTCGTCTTATAGACGACGTAGCGACTATGCTTGAAGGTCGATGAGTAGACCACCGCATCGACCGCAAAGGTCATATCGGCCGTAAGCCACTGGCTCCAGTCGAAGTTTAGCAGCGTCGTGTAGAGGATGTCGATATCCTCCGCGTCAAACTCATAGATAGGTCTCAGCACCTTAAGTGCTGTGCGGAGGTACAGATTGGACTTGTAGAGCATCTTGAGATCTCCTTCGTAAGAGACCATGCGACGTCCTATCTGTATATTGTTCGCACCGAGGGCTGTCAATTCTTGTTCCAGTACTGGCTCCAGCCCAGGGAGCGTCTTGGCGATCATGGGAAAGGTCTTCGTCATGCTTTATAAGTCGATTCTAGCTGTAAAAGTACAAAATAAACGGCTAACGAGCTACTGTATGTGGCTTCGTGCACTCCTCAAAGGGATCTGATAATGTAAGAGAGAAGGTGATCTGCGCCCAGCGACGAGTCTGTGGCGTGAGCTGGTAGTCAGCGCTGCGACACACACCAGCCAGCCACAGCGTGGTGCCCGTATGGAGGTCGATGAGTTGCATCGTGGCCGCTCTACGTGAGGGGAGCACCTTAGCGTCGCGTAGGAGCTTCGCTAGAGGCTTGCGCCCTTTCATGCCCAGCGGGGCGATCCATTGCTCGCCATCGGTAGAGGCTCTGAGCTGTAGTTGAGGCGTTGCCGCTCGAAGCTGGTCGTAGTCGACCAAATAGCTGTAAGGCGTGAGCGTCCTAATCGCAGGCGGTGGCGTCTCTGAGCAGTCGTGTACCGCTATCGTTACCGATCCTAGCGGGTGATCCAGCACAGCTCCCGCTGGCCAGCTATCGATAGCCGGCAGCTCTAGGCAAAAGTTGGTCGCCTGCTCCAGACGCGCCAGGGTCTCACTGGTCGTACCTATCAGATAGCCACGATAACGCTCGATGATGCCCCCGCGACCCTCATAGCGAGCATAGCTGTCGGCACGCTCAGACTTGGTGCAGTCCATTAGGAGTTGCTGTAATACTAGGCGATCGCAGTCGATCGCTGCGAAGTGGCTGTAGAGGAGTGCGAGCGGTGCTATCTGCTGACGGAGCCATGCGATCTCTAGCGGCTGAGTGGCGTCTGTGGGGAGGGTACTCCTTATATAATAGTCTTGCAGCTGCTCCAAGTCTCGCAAGATGTGAATCGTCGAGGCGATCGCCTGGTCAAAGGAGGGGTTGAGCTGGTCAAAGAGCGGACGCAACGTATGCCGGACGAAGTTGCGCCGTATGGTTGTGTCCGCATTCGTCGAATCCGTCACAAAAGACTGCTCGGCGATTTGCAAGAAGTCATAGATAAGTCGAGGCGGCGTGTCTATGAGTGGACGAATATACTTCCCCTCCTCACGAATTGGGAGCATCCCCCGCAGTCCTCGTACGCCCGCCCCTTGGGAGAGGTTGATCAGGAGCTGCTCCACATTGTCCTCTAGGTGATGCCCGAGAGCGATGCTCTGCGCATTGTACCGCGCATATAGCTCATCGAAGAAGTCGTACCTCAGCTTCCGCGCTGCCATCTCTACGCTCACCCCTTTGTGCGTCGCCACATAGCCATAAGTGTCAAAGGAGGCACGCTCTAGGGGCACCCCGAGCTGCTCACAAAGCTCTGTGACAAACGCCTCGTCACGATCACTCTCTGGGCCTCGCAGATGAAAGTTGCAATGCGCCGCCACACAGCGGTAACCTAATAACGAAAGCCCCCACAGAAGTGCCGTCGAGTCGGCACCTCCGCTGAGGGCTATGATGACCACTCGCTGGCTCTTTCGGTCTAGCAGCTCATACTGCTCGATCGTGCGACGCATCTGATGCACCAAAGCATGATTGAGTAGCGTACGTCGCTGAGACACAGTGCGAGGGAGTGAATGTCGTAAAGAGAGAGAAGAGCGACAAACCGTCCGAAAAGACTCGTCGCTGGAAGGAAGAGATTTACTTGTCCTCGCTATCCTTGCTAGCGTCAGCCTTCTTGGTACTCTTAGAGGCGGTCTTCTTCTTAGTAGCGGTAGTCTTCTTGGTCTCCTTCTTCTTTGTGTCGGCCTTTGCCTCGGTCGTCTCCTCTACTGGCTCCTCCTCAATATCCGGGTCGATGAGTACACGTCCGCAGTACTCGCAGACGATGACCTTGTTGTGTAGCTTGACCTCTAGCTGACGCTGTGGCGGGATGTGGTTAAAGCAACCACCGCACGCCTCACGCTCTACAGGCACGACTGCCAGTCCATTGGAAGCGCCCTTGCGTAGACGTTGGAATGCCTTGAGGATGCGCTCATCGATCTGCGCTTCCAGTTCGTTAGCACGATCACGGAGCTGCTCCTCCTCGATGCGCGTCTCGGCAATGATCTGCTCCAGCTCCTCACTCTTAGCCTGATGATCCTCCTCACGCTCCTTGATACGCTCTTGGAGCTTGGCGATGTCATCCTTGCGGCCTTGTAGCTCTGCGTTGAACTCACGGATATGCTTCTGAGCGAGCTGTATCTCAAGATCCTGAAACTCGATCTCGCGCGACAAGTGCTCATACTCGCGGTTGTTGCTCACCGCATTAAGTTGCTCCTTGAGTGCCTCGAGCTTATCGGTTGCCGTAGCGATCTTTTGATTCTCACCACTGACCGACTGTGAGAGCTTTTTGGCAGCAGCGTTGTACTTCTCTAAGCGTGTCTTCAGCCCCTCGATTTCGTCCGCTAGATCTTCGATAGCTTGGGGCAGCTCGCCTCGTAGTAGTTTGATCTTGTCAATACTGGTGAGCGTCTCCTGTAGACGCTTGAGGGCGATGAGCTTCTCCCGGATACTACGCTCGGCTACTTCGTGGGTCGTTGTATTAATGCTCATAGATGGTATTGCTTAGAAATAGTGAATAGGATTGGTGTCAGCATCTGACGTATGGATGACAAAGTTACGATATTTATCCGACAATGCATCATAGAGCATGGTGCGTGTGCAGTGCTCACTCTCAAAGTGCCCTAGCGTGATCAGCCAGAGACGCCCCTGCACGTCAAGATAATCGTTGTACTTGGCCTCACCTGTGATATAGACCTCTGCGCCTGAGCGCATAGCCTCTCCGATGAACTCGTGACCACCGCCACTGCCTCCACAGAGTGCTATGCGGCGGATCGGCTGCGTGGGGGAATTTGAGTAGGCGATGCGCTCCACGGCTGGCAGCGTAGCTAGATGCTCTAGCAGCTCCTGCGGTGTCAGCGCACTCGGGAGCTCGCCTATAACCCCTAGCCCACTCGTCGGGTGATCCATCATAATCGGTATCACCTCGTAGGCTGGCACCTCATAGGGATGCGTCGCTACGAGTGTCGTGAGGGCTTGCGAGAGTCGCTCCTGCGGCACAAGCACGGAGATCATCTCCTCCTCGACCGCCTCCATAGAGCCATGTGTGCCAATGGTAGGATGCGTCTCAGCTCCTGGACGGAAGCGCCCTACCCCCGAGCAACTGTAGCTACAACCTGTGTAGCCACCCAGCGAGCCAATGCCCGCCTCCTCATAAGCGGAGCGTAGCGCGTCGGCATGGCTGTGCGGGATGAAGGTCTGCAACTTGTAGAAGCGACCCCGCTGAGGCATCATCGGTCGCCTACCCTCACGCTTGAGACCGATCAGGTTGGCCAGATAGTGATTCACGCCTTGCGTCATCTCATTGTCTGCCGACGTGTGACAGGCGTAGATAGCGATATTGTTTCTCAAGGCAAAAGCCACGCAACGCTCCTGATAAGTCGCGGGCGTGATCCGTTTAAGCCCTCGAAAGAGGATCGGATGATGCGATATGAGCAGGTTGCACCCACGCTGCAGGCACTCCTCGAGTACCGCCTCGGTCGTCTCCACAGCCAGCATGATGCCACGCAGCGGCTGCGTCACATCACCCACCTGAAGACCCGAGTTGTCGTAGCTCTCCTGATAGCTCAGCGGATAGCACGCCTCTACCGTACGAACTACATCTCCTATCGTGACCATAAGGACTCCTATATATTATAGTGTCTCCCGCACCGTCAGGTGTAGCTCGTCGAGCTGCTCCGGATCTAGTCGTGCAGGCGCATCGATCATCACATCACGGCCCGAATTGTTCTTCGGGAAGGCGATACAGTCACGTATCGAGTCCAGCTCAGCCATGAGCGATACCCAGCGATCCAGTCCGAAGGCGATACCACCGTGAGGCGGTGCGCCATACTTAAAGGCATTCATCAAGAAGCCAAACTGCTCCTCGGCACGCTCCTTCGTAAAGCCTAGTGCCGCAAAGACTCTCGCCTGTAGCTCCGCATCGTGGATACGGATAGAGCCACCGCCCACCTCGACACCGTTGATCACCATGTCGTAAGCATCCGCACGGACGCTACCGGGGTCGCTCTCGAGACGACCCTGGTCCTCAGGCTTCGGAGCCGTAAAGGGGTGGTGCATCGCATAGTAGCGCTGCGTCTCCTCATCCCACTCGAGTAGAGGGAAGTCGACCACCCAGAGGCACTCATAGTGCCCTGGCTGCATCAGCCCCAGCTCAGAGGCGATGTGTAGACGCAGCGTACCCAGCTGCTTCTGTGCCAGACGCTTGTCCCCAGAGATCAGGAAGGCTATGTCGCCAGGCTGCATAGATAGTTTGTCGGCAAGTGCTTTCAGTTGGTCGGCATCGAGGAACTTGTCGAAGCTACTCTTCATCGCCCCATCAGGCTGATAGCGTAGCCAGAGCAACCCCTTAGCACCCACCTGTGGACGCTTGACGAAGTCGGTCAGCTGGTCAATCTGCTTGCGCGTGTAGTCTGCCTTGCCTGTGACCACGATGGCGCCGATGTACTTAGCGTCATCAACCACGCCAAAGCCATGCCCCTGTATCGTCTCCGTTACCTCTGAGATCTCCATCCCGAAGCGCAGATCGGGCTTGTCGCTACCGTAGCGATCCATAGCCTCGTACCAAGTCATACGACGTAGTGGTGTGGGGAGGTCAATGCCGCGGATCTCCTTAAAGAGGTGCTTCGCCAGCCCCTCGAAGGTGCTCAAGATGTCGTCCTGCTCCACGAAGCTTATCTCGCAGTCTATCTGCGTAAACTCCGGCTGACGATCGGCACGTAGGTCCTCATCTCTAAAGCACTTCACGATCTGGAAGTAGCGATCCATGCCCGCGACCATCAGTAGCTGCTTGAAGGTCTGTGGCGACTGAGGCAATGCGTAAAACTGCCCTGGGTTCATACGACTAGGCACCACAAAGTCTCGCGCACCCTCAGGTGTCGAGCCTATCAGCATCGGTGTCTCGATCTCTAGGAAGTGGAGCCCGTCGAGATAGCGTCGCGTCTCCATCGTCATACGGTGACGTAGCTCTATATTGCTCAGCACCGGTCTACGACGCAGGTCTAGGTAGCGGTACTTCATACGCAGGTCATCGCCACCGTCGCTCACATCCTCGATCGTAAAGGGAGGCGTGTCAGCACGGTTCAGCACCTCCATACGATCTGCGAGGATCTCGATCTGTCCCGTGGGGATCTTCTCATTGACACTACTGCGCAGGCGCACGGTACCCGTTACAGCGAGTACCCACTCACGCCCCACCTCACTGAGGAGTCCCTGATGCGACTCATCAAAGAAGATCTGCGTAATGCCATATCTATCACGTAAGTCGAGGAAGGTCATAGCTCCCATACGACGAATCTTAGCGACCCAACCCGCGAGCGTCACCTGCTGTCCCTCGTCAGAGGCACGCAGAGCTCCACACGTATGCGTTCTGTACATAATCTGATGCTACCTATTTCTATATCTATCTTTTTTAGCTTGTCTCGCAGAGACCGATACGCTATGCGCCAGCCTCCACTAGCACAAAAGTACACAAAAACAAGCACATCGTGGGTGGAGGCTAGAAATTAGAAGTTAGAGGTTAGAGAAACGAGTAACCCTTTGTAGGGGCGGACCTATGTGTCCGCCCGTCCCCGTTGAAGTGCTGTATGCCTTGTGGGCGGACACGCAGGTCCGCCCCTACAGAGGGTTACACGAACCACTAGCCAACAGCCAACAGCTAGAGCAGTAACAGGCTGAGTGCCATAAACGCCATACCTCCGATGAGCCCATAGAGTGCCGTATGGTGGTGACCAAACCGCTCCGCAGCAGGGAGTAGCTCGTCAAAGGAGATGTACACCATAATGCCCGCAATCATCGCAAAGCAACAGCCCATCACCGTCGGGGTCAGGAAAGGACGCAAGAGCAAGAAGCCCAGCAAGCCGCCGATAGGCTCGGCTAGACCCGAAGCGAGCGAGAGAAAGAACGCTTTGCGCCTATTGCCCGTGGCGTGGTAGATAGGGATAGCCACCGAGATACCCTCCGGGATGTTGTGCAGCGCAATAGCGATAGCTATCGGCAGTGCCAACGAGAGATCGGTCAGCGCAGACATAAAGGTGACCATACCCTCGGGGAAGTTGTGGATCGCCAGAACTATCGCCGTGACCATGCCGGTACGTAGCAGGCTCTGCTCGTGCGCTGTCGTCGTCTGGGCGGGTTCATTCTGAAGGCTGCGCACAGCACTCTGGTCGGGCAGCTCGTGAGGGTTTTCCGCCTCCGGGATCAGCCGGTCAATGATACCAATCAGCGCTACCCCCGCAAAGAAAGCGAGCGTAGCATAGAGCGTCGCCAGTCGCTCTCCATAAAACGGCGTCATCGTCGTCTCAGCAGAGCGAAAGAGCTCCACAAAAGAGACATAGACCATCACACCCGCCGAGAAGCCCAGCGAGACAGACAGGAAGATGCGGTTGGTGCGCTTGGTAAAGAAGATCAGAGCACTTCCGATGCCGGTGGAGAGACCCACCCAGAGGGTAATCAGAAAGGCGTAAAAGACCTGTGTACTACTCGTATCTAGTAGCATAAACGTCTAGAGCGTCTGGAGCTAGAACCAATGAATGCGCTTGAAGAGCCAGAAAGCGATCGCCGAGAAGATCAAGCAGACCACCATAATCCCTATAAAGGCCAACGGATGCTCAGCCCATGGCAGGTCCACGTTCATACCATATAGGGAGGCAACCAACGTAGGGAGCATCAGGATCATCGAGATACTGGTCATGCGGCGCATGATCGTATTGATGTTGTTATTGATGATCCCCCCGAAAGCATCCATCGTCCCATTCATTACATCGCTGTACACATTGACCATGTTGTACGCCTGGTTGAGCTCGATAGCTACGTCCTCCGCTAGGTCGGCATCATACTGCTCATAGTGGCTCACCTTAAAGCGTCCGATGACCGACTCATTGCCTCGGATGGAGGTGTTGAAGTAGACCAAGCTCTTCTGCAAGCGCATCATCCGTAGGAGGTCTTCGTTGCGGATGCTTTTCTCCAGTGCCTCCTCGGTCTCTAGGATCAGGAAGCTAATCTGCTTCAAGTACTTGAGGAACCATACGGCCGAGCTCATGATGAGCCGGAGAATAAAGTCTATATCCGTATCGACCGAGATACCCTTGCGCTGGTTGTGCTGGATGAAGTCGGGGATGAGGTCCGTGCGGTGGTAGCAGATCGTGACGACGAGCTGCTTCTCAAGGTGCGAGATGACACCGATGGGGACCGTGTTGTAAGGGGTCGTGCCCTCGGGTGTCTCGATCGGGATACGTATGATGGTGAGACGCCAGCCGTCCTCCTCCTCCGTACGAGGGCGCTCATCGCTATCCGCTGTATCTCCGATGAAGCCGTCGGGGATGCCCAGTTCGTCGCAGAGGTAGTCTATATCCTCCGAGGTAGGCTGCACCACCTTGACCCACGTGTGTGGCTCTAGGGTGTCGACTTGAGTAAACTGCTGCTTGGGTAGGTAAAACTTCCGCATAATATCTATGGCTCTTAAGGGGTAATTGGTAGGGGGTGAAACTTAAGAGACCTCCTGCTCCTATGCGGTACCTAGTGAAGTAGATCTAGGCGTTGGGAACCCCTAGGCAGACGCTAGGGCGTAGGCTCCGCAGTAGAGGAGGTCTACACGAGAGACTTCGAGGCTCACTCGGCGGTAAGGAGTCGTCCATAACGATTCTAGGGATTAATACGTTTACGTGATCAGTGAAATGAAGGAGCATGACCGGCAGACCTATACAATAACTATATATAAGCGACCGCCCCATGCCTCTACCCCACAAAGGTACGAAATTTAGAGAGACGTCACCCTGTAGGGGCGGACCTGTGTGTCCGCCCGTCCTCACCTGAGCGCAGTCTATTCTGCGGGCGGACACGTAGGTCCGCCCCTACACAAGCTACGTCAGCACGACAATTCCACTCATCAAACGCTGTAACCCCAATCTGTAGTGACGCACGAGAGTGTCTAGTGGTCGAGCGTCCGTCCCCGTTAAAGGTTACGATGCCCAGCTTTTACGATGCGAGCTATTCGTTCGCCTCCCTCCGATGGCTCCGACACCTCCGATCCCTCAGATAGCTCCGATCCCCCTCTAACCTCTAACCTCTAACTTCTAATCTCTAGTCTCTCCCTCTCTTGCTCAACTCAAAATAAAGGTATAACTTCGCAGAAAATATAACTCGCACGGTCGAGCCCTCACCGCTCCCCCCCCTACTTCTAATCTCTAATCTCTAACTTCTAATCTCTAACTACACTATGAGCAAACAACTACGCATCTGGCTCTTCGCGCTTCTAGCCACGCTGCTCACCTCCACCACGCTCCCTGCCGAAGGCGTCATCACGATGACCACCTCCAAAAAAGTCGGAGAGATAATTTGGATGAGACTTGAATCCAATGATGATGAGTGTTCCACCATTGGACTCGTAAGAGTGGACGGAAGAATAGGCTTTTACGATCCCAAACCCTACGAGATTATAAGCCAAACGATCACCATCCGAGGCGATGTGACACTGCTTGAATGCAACGGCAATCAATTGACCAGCTTGGACGTGTCAAAGAACAGCGCCTTGAAATGGCTTGAATGCAACGGCAATCAATTGACCAGCTTGGACGTGTCAAAGAACAGCGCCTTGAAAGGGCTTGAATGCAGCGGCAATCAACTGACCAGCTTGGACGTGTCAAAGAACAGCGCCTTGAAAGTGCTTAAATGCAGCGGCAATCAACTGACCAGCTTCGACGTGTCAAAGAATACCGCCTTGACAAAGCTTGACTGCTCCGACATTCAACTGACTAGCTTAGATCTGTCAAAGCACAGCGCCTTGGAATGGCTTGAATGCAACGGCAATCAATTGACCAGCTTGGACGTCTCAAAAAACAGCCACTTGGAAGTGCTTTACTGCAACGGCAATCAATTGACCAGCTTAGACGTCTCAAAGAACAGAGCCTTGAAATGGCTTGGATGCAACGGCAATCAATTGACCAGCTTGGACGTGTCAAAGAACACCGCCTTGGAATGGCTCAAATGCAGTCGGAATCAACTGACTAGCTTAGATCTATCAAGCTGTACCAAGCTAACAAATATCGAATGCTATGAAAACAATATTAATGGTGAGGCTATGACAAAGTTAGTCGAGAGTCTTCCCTATGTTTCCGATAATCCCTTTAGTAAGAGTGGAGGTGGGGATTTTTATGTCGCAAACTATTTTGATGATAAGAACCGGTGTAGCTTTAGAGATGTAGCTATCGCAAGAAGTAAGAACTGGGATGTTCAGAAATATAGACCCGATGGAGGATTTACGAAGTATTCTGGTGTTGGAGATGGTATCATCACTATAACTACAACTAGCGCTGTCGGAGAAAAAGTCGCGCTAGAAGTTAAGGCATATGGCGATGTGGCTATTGAGGGGGTCCAAGAGTATGAGGAAAAAGACGACTACCGCTACACTTTCTACAGAAAAAGGCTCACTAGTCAGACGATAACCATCCGAGGAGATATTACTGATCTTTCTTGTGCCATCGATTCACTTACTAGCTTGGATGTTTCAGGTTGTCCATCCTTGACAAAACTTAATTGCCATAGATCTCAACTGACTAGTCTGAATCTGTCGCAAAACCCTGCTTTGACAGAGCTTGACTGCTCTGAGAATAAGCTGACTAGTCTAGATCTGTCGCAAACCCCTGCTTTGACAAAGCTTGACTGCTCTGAGAATAAGCTGACTAGTCTGGATCTGTCGCCTTGTCCCAATCTTAAGAGCTTAAAGTGTTACTTGAATAGGATTAGAGGCAAGGCGATGACGCAACTAGTTGAGAGCCTTCCAAATCGATCTAGAATGGAGACTAGCAAGTTTTACCTTGTCTGCTACAGCGAGGATGACTACGAGGAGAACCTCTGCTACCGCTCCGATGTGGAATGTGCCAGCAATAAGAATTGGACACCTCAGAAGGGGGAGCGCACCTATGATAAAAAAGTAGTCATTTGGCGATATCGTTGGGAAGACTACTTTGGTGTGAAAGACGAGGGTGTCGTGAAGATGCGTACAGCTCAAAAGGTGGGGAGTAAGATCACTCTGACCTTGGAGGCTGAAGGTAATGTGGCGATAGACGGTGTCAAGGGCGTGCCAGAGACTGATGGCAAGCCACATCAGTACACGCTCTTAAGTCAAGATGTCACCATACACGGGTATGTGACGAAACTAGATTGCTCGGGCAATAAGCTGACTAGTCTGGATCTCACCACGACTGCTCCGCTAGTTGAGCTGAATTGCTCTAACAACCAACTGACCGCTCTGGACGTGTCGCAAAATGCCGCCTTGACCTCTCTCGCTTGCTACAGAAATCAGATCAAGGGTGAGGCGATGGCACAGCTTATCAAGGGGTTACCGCAGCTACAGCTAGAGGATACACATCTTTTTGGCATTGTATCTAATGCATCTGACGAGGGGAACGTATTCCTCAAGGCTGACGTGGAGCGTGTGCGAGACAAGGGCTGGTCTCCGATGAGGTGGAATGAAGAGCGTCAGCAGTACGAGCCTTACGCAGGTAAAGAGACAGAGACGTTTGCCGTGACTCTGACCAAGGAGGGCGAGGGTACGCTCTCAGCTACGGGTGCAGATGACTTGAAGGCTGTGCTTTACGATACGGAGCTGACCATAGAAGCTACACCCGCTACGGGTTACGAGCTAACAGCTCTCACTGCCAATGGCACGGATATCCTCGCTACGAAGAAGGTAACTATCAAAGAGGCTGTCGAGGTTAAGGCAACCTTCACGAAGAAGAGCTTTGCCGTTAAGCTAACCAAGGAGGGTGAAGGTACGATCACCGCTACGGGCGCAGATGATCTCACGGCTGTACCCTATGGTACGGAGCTAACGATCGTTGCGACACCTACCGAGGGATACGAATTAATATCTCTTACAGCTGGTGAAGAGGACATCCTCGCTACGAAAAAGGTGATCGTTACGGATAATGTGACAGTCAAGGCAACCTTCGATGAGGCTACCTTTGCCGTTTCACTGAAGAAGGAGGGTGAGGGTACGATCTCAGCTACGGGCGCAGAAGATCTCAATGCTGTGGCTTACGGCACGGAGTTGACGATTGTTGCTACGCCAGCCGAGGGTTACGAGCTGACTGCGCTTACTGCCAATGGCACGGACATCCTAGCAACGAAGAAGATCGTTGTCAAGGAGAATATGACCATCAAAGCGACGTTTGTGGATCACACAGGCGTGGAGACGACCGTCACGCAACAGGTGCAGCTCTACCCGAATCCAGCGACTGACTATGTCATCGTGGAGGGTGTAGCACCTGCCAGCGAGGTGACGCTGCACAGCATGACTGGCGAACGACTCTATGCGGGCCGTGCCGATAGTCGAGGCACGCTGCAGATTGACTTGACACCCTATGCGGACGGGGTTTACCTAGTCTGCGTAGCGGGCGAGACTTACCGCGTAGTGGTAAGGCACTAGAATCAAAAAAGGGGCGAACGATGGTTCGCCCCTTTTTTGATTAGAGATTAGAGATTGGCTGTTAGCTGTTGGCCTTTGGCTGTTAGCTAGAGCCATCGGAGGAATCGGAGGGATCGGAGCCATCGGAGCCATCGGAGGGAGGCGAACGAATAGCTCGCATCGTAAAAGCTGGACATCGTAACCTTTAATGGGGACGGACGCCCTCCCGCTAGACACTCATCGTGCGTCCCTACAGGACGACGTGGGGGGATGACGGACACACTAAGACTCGAGGCTAGCCGTGACTGAACCCTGTAGGGACGCACGAGAGTGTCTAGCCGGAGGGCGTCCGTTGTCGAACAATCTTGACGACACTAGCCGTGACTGAACCCTGTGGGGAGGGAATCCTCCGATCTCTAACTTCTAATCTCTAACCTCTAATCTCTAATAACATATCTTTACAGGGAAATTCGTCCGATTCCCTCCTTTCTCGAATATCCACGTGGAAAATCTCAAATCTCCACGTGGATATTTTTTATTTTCCACGTGGGCGCGATTCATTTCTTCCGAAGTTTCATTTCATTCCTCCGAAGTTTCATTTCATTCCTCCGAAGAATTTTTTATTCTCCACGTGGGCATTTCGAAATATCCACGTGGAAATCCGTTTTCCCCGACACAGCGCCGTTTCGATATGTAGTCAGATCTAAATTATTGTAACAAGACAGCCCTGATCGGAGTGCCATTAGAAATTAGAGTTTAGAAGTTAGAGTTTAGAGTCCCGATAGCTCTGATAGCTCCGATCACTCCAGCCAACAGCAAAACCACAGACGCTGTCACGCTTTGACACAACGGACGCACAGTGACTGAACCCTGTAGGGACGCTCGAGAGTGTCTAGCCGGAGGGCGTCCGTTGTGTCAAAGCAAGACGAGTAATCCGTCATCGTAAAAGCTGGACATCGTAACCTTTAATGGGGACGGACGCCCTCCCGCTAGACACTCATCGTGCGTCCCGACAGGACGACGTGGGGATGGAGGGAGAGGGACGCACTATGACTCGATACTAGCCGTGACTGAACCCTGTAGGGACGCAGGGGTTCCAGCCAACAGCCAATCGCCAACAGCCAACAGCCAAGAGCCAACAGCTAAGAGCTAAGAGCTAATCTCTAATTTTCGTACCTTTGAAGTCGTAAGTTTTACCTGTGAGACGTGGTCTCACCTTTAAGTAAAGAACCCCTATCGCATTATGAGCAACAAAATGACTGATCAGACTTCATCAACCCAAGAGCAGCCTATGAGCATCGCTGAGCG
>OASD01000317.1_pt1 | contig 21023 bp, 12 predicted proteins | sample 1475531 | NCBI WGS metagenome assembly OASD01 (sample SAMEA3360668, study PRJEB22359) | human gut metagenome | biome: ENVO:urban biome; feature: ENVO:human-associated habitat; material: ENVO:feces | place: Bangladesh | collected 2011
GATTTTTACCGTTTAGACAATATTTGCATAGTGGGCAGGAAGGTTACTAAAACAGACATGACAGCACAATCTCCTGACCGTTGAGCCATTTTATTCTGCTCTTTGTCTTTTCCATCTGCCATAGAGATATCCCGAAACGCCTGCCGCGATTATTATGTAAATGGGCGATACCCCAAATAATGCTATCAACAGACAGCAGACTATGGGTATCCAGGCGTTGCGCCATGAGATATTGGTGGTCTTTGCCATCTTGAAGCACGGAGAGGCGATGAGCGCCACTACTGCGGGACGCACTCCCTTGAAGAATTTCTCCACCCATGGATTGTCCTTGAAGTTATGGAAGAACATGGCTATGATGATGATGGCTATGATGGACGGGAGGGCTATGCCGACGGCTCCGACGATGCCTCCCCATACTCCTTTCAGCTTATATCCGATATGTGACGCCATGTCGATGGCGAAAATACCCGGCGTGGACTGCGCCACCACCATGATGTCCATAAATTCCTGCCGGTCCATCCACTTGTTGTTATCCACGAACTCACGCTCCATGATCGGTATCATGGCATAACCGCCTCCGAGCGTGAACGCACCTATCTTGTTGCAGGTAAGGAAAAATTTGAGCAGCATATATATAATGTATGTCTCTTTATGATGTTACAAAAAAAGAAAAACGCCAGACAATAGACCTCACCGGCCTTATCTGGCGTAATTATTCTAATATAAATATTATGGTAATGTCCGATTATTATGAATAGCGCAAGATCTGACCGGGACGGAGACGCATGGTCTTCGAGATGTGGTTGAGCTTACAAATCTTGTCGATTGAAACACCGAGCTTCCTTGATATTGACGCGAGCGTCTCACCCTTCGTAACCTTGTGATACTGCACCTGATCGGTAAGACCAGACGTAGCGCGGTCGTTGGTGGCATAGTCGTTGCGCGAGTTGGATGCGTAAGAAGAGCCGTCCATCTTTCCGCGTGCTCTTGTAGCAGCTGCCGACTCGCTGTCATACGTCGAGCGGTCGAAAGCATAATAGTCACCTGTTACGTCCTGCTCACGGAAGTCGAACATAAGAGCGGGATTGAGAGCCACGCCGCAGAGACGTGTCTCGAAGTGAAGGTGCGAACCCGTGCTTCGTCCAGTGTTACCACCGAGACCGATAACATCACCGGCGCGAACCTCCTGGTTCTCATCCACGAGCTGCTTCGAGAGGTGTCCGTAGATAGTCTCCAGACCGTTGTTATGTCGGATGACGATATACTTACCGTATCCTCCGCCCTCGTATCTTACAATTCTGACTTTTCCTGAGAATGCCGCACGGATGGTATCGCCGATATACACCTTGATGTCAAGACCCTTGTGCTGGCGTCCCCAGCGCGAACCAAAATTACTGGTTATGACGCGGCTCGTGGTGGGCATGCAGAAATGACGAAGGTCAATCTTGTAATGTTCAGGGAGTTCTGTGGCACGGTGTGCATAGCGGTTGTCCCATCCTGCGTAGAGGTCTGTCGCGGGCGACTCCGCCTCTTCTCTCGCTGCGATATTTCGCAACATAATGGTATCGACTGCTGCCATCTTACGGTCTACTGGAGCTTGGCGGGCAAGAAGATCCTGACCATGCACCGGTATGGACGCTACGGCAAGCAGCATCGATATAGTAATCTTTTTAAGTGTCTTCTTTAAATTCATCTTCTTTAGGACTCGTTTTTTAGATTGGAACGAGTTTATCGCTCCTTCGAAAGGTAATCGTTGAACAAAAAAAGGCGTTCAACCACAAGTTTGCAACATGCACATTGCAATTTGCATTTGCGTTGCAAAGTTACGAAAAAAATCTGTCAATAAGGTAGTTTTACGTACCTCATTAACAGATTTTGTAATATCTTTAACAATTAAACTTGCTCATTTTAAACAATTTGCACTATTTAATGCATATCTTGCGCGTTTTGCCGTTATCTTGCACAACGTAGACACCCTTCTTCAAAGAAGCGCCCAAAGGCATCTGACGACCACTGAGATCGTAAATACGGACTTGCGCAGAACCATTGTCTTCCCCTACCCCACTGATGCCTGATGCTGCATCCCATACGGCATTGGCAGCACGACTTTCACCTGTGTTATAGACTGCCTTGACGCTATACGTAACGTCGGTGTCGACTGATCGGTTATCGGTATACTTCGTTGCTGTTATAGGCGATGCGTTAAGACGCATGCCGTCACGATAGACATTATAGCCCAGAAGCTTCAGACCTGTTCCTGCCTTGCGGTACTTTATGTCATCCACGAAGAGAATGTACTGGTCCTTCGACGTGCAGCGGAGAGCGAAATAGCGTGCTCCCTCCGGCAGGTCGGCAGAATACTGCGTCCACTGTCCCGGAACGGTAATCGTGGAGCCTACCTTCTTGAACGAACCTATGGATTTTCCTTCCACAGAACACAGCACCTCCATCTGTTCCTGCGTGCCGTAATAGTTGTTGTTGGGGCTGCATGCCCAGAAGGTGATGGTCTGCGCTCCGTCCACCTCCGGCGAGATAAGCCAGTCATCGTTGGCGGTATAGCGTCCGGCACTGAATGCGGCTGCCACCTGCGAGCCTGAATGCGTCGGGAAATACAACGGGCTAAGACTGACGGCAGAGGGATTGAACACCTGGAACGCCATCGGAGCCTCCACATTATCGTACTGCACGAAGTCGCCCGAACCGTCCTGAATGCCGAGCGTGGACGCTCCGTCGATGTCCATCAATGTCCACTCACCGAAATGGCTGATGGTGAAGGGCACGTACGACTCGAAGTCTTCCACCACATCCTCAACCTCAGCTCCATTGCTGATGCCCTCCGGCTCACTCCAAGAAAGTGCCACCGACTGCATATCGTCAGCAGCCTCAGCCTTGGCGTCCTTCACGAACGGACGCCCGGGAAGGACTGTGACGACAACATTCTTCGACACATTGTCCGAAGCGTCCTCATCCGAATTCCACGCAATCTCAGCATGATACAGACTGGAGAGAGCTGCGTCAGAGTTGGGCGCGTCCTTCAGTTCCACGTCTGTGTTCTGCCCTGCTGCAAGTTCGTCAACGTGCGTCTTGCCGACAAGCGTCTCGCCACGATAGAGACAAATGTCGAAGTCGGCAGCGTCCTTATCGCCCGTGTTGCTGATATTGGCAAACACCGTAACGTCGTCGCCTACGCTAACCTTGTCAATCATGGCGCTTACGTCGCCCATCGTAAGATTAAAGGACAGCGGGTCGTCCACGTTTATCTGGTCTACATAAAGCGGCACGATGGACGTAAGGTCTTCGGCATTGCCACCAACACCTGTGAAGATGAGCTGCACGTATTCGTACGAACGAAGGTCAGAAAGGCTGTAGCCATATTTCAGCCAGCGGCCGTCGTTGTCTTCACCGTCGAAATCGTTGGGCAGAATGTCGTCGAGCTGATGTAGCTTGCCGTCAGGAGTGCGCAGAGCCACACGCAGATGATGGATGGAACGCTTCATGTTCCATACATAGAACGTGAGACGCGGATTACGTGTGTCCTTCAGCGTTATCTTCGGTCCGATAAAGTCAGAGCTGGCGCCTGTGGTAACCGTAGAGAAGGCTATGAAGCCGTTGTCAAGATCGGCAGCATCGGCGTATGTGCCGTACTGCATGATGTTCCATTCTGCGAGCGCACTCATCGAGCCGTACCAAGGACCACGCTGCATGCTGCGCTTTGCGAACGATTCGGCATAAGGCACAGCGTAAGGCTTGCCCACGAAAATGGTGTCCGTGGATGCGGCGATGCCCTTGCCCTGCTGCGTGCGCGGCGTGATGACATACCATGCCAGTCGCTGCTCGTCGCCCTTCATTGTCATCTGCTCCGAGAACGAAGGTTCGCTGACCGTGGTGCTCTTAAGCGAGCTGCCATCCACATTGGCGATGTTATACTTCAGCGAAGCCTTGTCTATCAAGCCTCCGTGCTTACCCTTTGATGGAGCATCCCAAGAGGCTGTCACCTGTCCGTCATCAAAGCTACTGATTCTAAGGTTTTCGACAGCACCTGGCTGGTCCAGTCCCACATACGTTGAGACGGTGACCGTCTCGCCTTTGCCTACGGCGTTCTCTGCCGTTATCTCATAGCTGACAGTTCCGTCAGCTGATGGTGTGTCGGTCATCTGGCAGATATCGCCGGGGATGATGTTCGAGAATGTCTCCACCACCTTATTGTCCGTGAGTCGCTTCACGGTGATATGCTTCAGGTTGGCGGTCAGCGTCTCGCCACCCATATTCACCACGGGAGCCTTGAACGAAATCGCCACCTTGCGGTCCGTACTTGATCCAACCGGCTCTGCCTTTGCCTCCGTCACAGCACCCGGACACTTCACCGAACCGATGCACTTCACCTTGAGGTTGTCCAGATACAGATAACTGCCCTCGGCATACAGACTCAAGGCATGCACACCGATGTGGCAGGCACCGTCATGCTTCGGTGCGAAGACAGTCGACAGCGTGCGATAATTGACATTATCCACCTTCGTAGGAGCGAGAACCGTCTGCGTCAGGCTTGCCGCCTCCGCCTTCTGTCCGGCAGCCACAGCCACCGTCTCACAATAGCCTTCCTCCGCCTTCACGTCCATCGACACCTGATAAACCGAATCCTTGCTAAGATTAAACACCGGCGTAACGAGCCAGTCGTCATCGTCGAGTCCTTCCTGACTTACACCGCAGATAAAGCAGTCGCCGAAGAACTGCCAAGTCTCGTCGTCTTCATTGGCATCAATGACGGTCATGGTCTTGGCAGCCACTTCGTCATTGAACGGCTGGTCGTAAGGTAGCTTCAGAGCCGAACCCACCTGCACCACATTGGTGCGAACCTTATCGCCGTACTCGCCAGCCACCTTCGCAGCCACCTCATAATAATAATATCCCATCTGCAGGTCTGCCACTTCCTTGTCGTCGAAGGATGTGACGCTGCCATCGTACACCACCTTGGCATCGGGCTGACGCGTGACGGTGTAAGTGACGAGCGACGGATCGAAATAGCCGTCATGATTGCCTCGCTGCGGAGCTGTCCACGACACGCTTACCGTCTGTGCGTCCTTCATTACAGCCTTCGGCGACACGGCATTCACCACATCGCTGCCCGCCCAGAAGTCGCAATACACGAACTGGCTGCGTCCTGCGCTGTTGGTAGCCACCGCTTTCATGTGGTGCATGCCACGTGTGAGCGTCAGCGCAGCCTCAACATCGGCTCCTGCCTGCGACTGTCCTTCCTTAAGCAGACTGCCGTCCATCCAAAGCTTATAACCCAGAGACGAGGCAAGTTTGCCGCCGCCAGCCGTACGGTCCGGCATAGCGATGAGCGCCTTGCCTGTCAGCAACGTTCCGGTGAGCGAAGCCTTCAACGACGTGGGGCGTGCCGGGGCATTGTCATCGGCATACGAACCGGTGGTATATATACCCGTAAACTCATATCTGTCAGGTATGGTGGTAAGCGTCGTAACAGTTCCGTCAGTAAGATTCACCTCACATATCTCCGGACTCTCATGCGTATAGTGAGGCGTCATCGCCCAAAGCATACGTCCCGAAGGATAATCGAACGTGGCACTCTGCGCATACTTCACCGTCTTGCCAGTCTGACCAATCTCGGTCAGAGCGCCGGTGGTCTTGTCCACGCTGTAGAGCATGCCGTAGATGCTGATGCCGTAAAGCCGTCCGTCCTTCGTAGCAGCCAAGGCTATAAGCTCCTGCTTAAGGTCGGCTATCTTCGAGGAGAATCCTGTGATGGTGTTAAGCGTACCGAAGAAGTAGCCGTTAGTGGTGGCACTCTCGCGGAAACATCCATACACACGGTCCGTCGTAGGGTCGTAAGCGAGGTCGGAAGCCACGCTCGTATAGGTGGTAAGATGGCGTTCCTCAATGAGTCGCCACCCTGCATCCACGTCGTATACACGGTAACTGACCGTACCGTCATAGTCGTACGGCGAATAGTCCACCATGTAATAGCGACCGTCTACGTATACGCCGCCACCGAAAGCCGACAGATTGTCGTCCAGCTTCACACTCTTCATCTGCGTTGCATCGTTGGCAGGGAGCGAATAGATGCCGAACGGCGCCTCGCTGCCCATGTCTTCCCAACCATGTCCAAAGATCACACTGCCATATATGGTCGGCTGCGTCTGCGCGAAGACAGAACCACAAGCCGATGCTATGGCAAGTGTCAGAAATAATGATTTCTTCATCATGCTTTTCATTTTATTGACATTACTTTCTTACCGAAACCTTAAACGCGCTGCCGTCCACCATAACGACATATACGCCCGGTTCTGCCTCTACGGTGATATGAGCTTCACCGGCGAAGGTACGTACGAGACGACCGTCCACGGTGAACATCTTCACCATTCTGCCTTCTGCGCCGCTTATCTCCACACAGCTCTTTCCGCCGCTTACCACAACAGCAGCTGTCGAGGCATCGTTGATGGCTGAGAGGTATGTGATGGTGGCTGTATTAGACGGTTTCGACTCGCCCTCTTCGTAAGCAGCCGTCACCTGATATGCATAGCTGTCCGACTGGCGCACGTCATCGTCGATGTAATAGCGCTGGTCGATAGGCTTGGCATTGAGCTTCTGGCGGTCGCGATAGACGTTATATCCCACGAACGTAATATTCTCCTTCTCCGCACCCTTTGCGATATACGAGATGTCGTCAACGAGGAGGGCGAACTTGTTGTTGGAGACGCAGCGGATGGCGAAGTACTTCGCACCCTGCGGCAGTTCAACCTTATACTCGTCCCAACCCTTCACGTTGCTAACGTCGATGGTCTCGCCTATCTTCTTGAAGCTGCCGATGGTCTTGTCCGAAACAGAATAGAGCACCTCCATCTGCTCAGGCACTGCACTTGCGATGCCAGCCTTGGCGAAGAACCTTACAGTCTGCGCCTCACCGCAAAGCTCAGGCGACACAAGCCAATCGTCGTTCTGCTTCTTTGTGAAGCCGCCGTCGGGCGATGCGCAACTGAAGCTTACGAGCATCTGTTCGCCGGAATGGGCTTCCCACGAGGTGAACGGAATGCCAGCTTGAAGCGAATTGAACACCTGGAATGCCATCGGCTCACCAGAATTCTCGTACTGCAACGGTCCGAACGACTCACTGAGCGTTATCTGTATGGTATTCTGCAAGTCGCAGTCGTATGTGGTCCAGTCACCGAAGTCGCTAATGGCAAATGCCTTGTAATCGTCGAAGGTTTCGGTGGTACGCTTCAGACCCAGACTGTTAAGGTCAGGAGCCTGCCATGACAGACCCACATTGCTCTGGCGTGACGAAGCCTCAAGACCGGAAGGGGTAGGATAGTCATTCTTCTTCACACGTACGCTAACGGTGTTCGACGCATTGTTGTCCTCTATCTGGTCGGCAGCGTAGTCAACAACAGCACTGAACTCCACCTTGTCATCATCCACAACCGTAACCTTACCGTTCAGACCAATAGTCTTGGCACGATCAGCAGAAAGCGGGTCGCCCGTGAAGCGACTGAACTCCTCACCGTTCTTATACACTACGATGGTGTAATCGCCGGCAGCAACTTCATTGGCAGTATTGTTGCGCACCGTGAGCTGCAGGTCAGCCATGTCGCCAGCCTCAACCTCTTCGGCTGCGGTGAGCTCAACTGCCATGATGTCGTTATCGGCGGCATCTACGATGGCAACATTATCGTAAGCGAAGAACTCTGTAGTGGTATTGACAGCCTCGCCCTCGAAGCCGATACGCACATAACGACAGTCCTTGTAAGGAGTGAGGTCAATGCTGAAGCGCTGCCAACCCACGGCGTACTGGTCAGAAATAATCTCCTTCACCGGCACAAAGTCGGCATAATCCTTCTGCACGCTGACTGTAAGCTTGTCGCCATTGCCCGTGCAGTAAGCCCAGAAGTTGAGCGTAGGCTTCGCCATCTCGCTGATGTCCACCTTCGGCGACTCGCTACGCACCGCCTTGCCTGTCTTGTCAGCAGAGAACGACTGCATACCGCCGTCCGCGTCCTGCGCCTGTGCTGACGCGCTGCTGGTCATGGCGTAACAGTAAGCCTCTCCTACCTCGCCCTTGGTCACGTTAGTAATCCACGGTCCGCTCTTCATCGTCACGTTCTTGAACGACTCAATCATCGGCGCCTTGATGGCTGGACCGCCGATTGCTGTGCAGGTTTTCCAGTTGCTGCGACCGCCACCCGTGCTGCTCACGGCATATACGCTGTAACCGTTGTATGCCTGACGACCTGCCTTAATTGTCAGCTGGTCATCGTACGATGTCTTGCTGCCAAGGTTGATGTCGTTTGGATCGGTGCCCACTGATATATAATATGTAAGGTCGTTAGGATCTATGTAGCCTCCATGCACGCCCTCCGGCTGGTCCCAAACCACATGTATCAGGCCTTCCGTTTCGGCATCCTCGTAAGCCCTAAGGTTCTTCACCGCACCCGGCTCGTCAATGCCGACGAACACCTTGGCTGTGGTCTCCAGTCCTTCGTTGCCGGAAGCGTCAACTGCATGCACGGCGTAAACGCACGAACCGGAGGGCACGCTCGGATCGTTGTATGAACATTTCTGACCTGGCATTACAGATGTGAGCGTAGTGAGCGACTCGCCGTTACGCGAGATGACGATATCCATCTTGTCGGTCAGCGCAGCACCGCCTAACATGCGCGTCGGAGCCGTGAAGCTGAGAGCAGCAGTAGTGGCGCCCTTCTCGCCCGGTGTGACCACAAGGTCAGTAGGTGAATCTGGAGCAGAAGCCGATACCTCTGTAATATTAAGATTGTCCACATAAAGATGATTGCAGTCAGCATCTGAGATGGCATGGATGCCGAAATAGCGCATGCCGTCCTCCGTAGCGCGGAAGGTGCCGGAGAGAGTGCGGCGGCGAGGCTGATAAGTAACCTCCGTAGGTTCGATGACGATGTCGGTCATGGCCTCAGCGGTGGCGTCAGTTCCGACAGCGGCAGCCACACGCTCCGTGGGATAGTCGTTGACGGCATCGAATGAGAACTTATAAGCAGCTCCCTTCTGCATGTTTATGGGCGGCGTGATAAACCAGTCGTCAGCAGCATTAGAGCTGTTGGCGGTGTATGCAACCATATTATAGTTGCCGTCAAAACTCCATGTCGAACCGTCATCATTGGCGTCAACGATGGTGAAGTCTTCCATTGAAGCACTGGTGCTCAGACCGTTATGATAAGGCAATGAGAGACTGGAGCCAACGCTTACCTCCACGGATGTGGCAGGCTTACTCTTCAGGTCGCCGTTCAGAGCCGTCACCTTATAGTAATACCACGTCATGTCGGTGGACTCTACGTGATCTATGTATGTAGTGGCGGCGCAGTCAGTGGCGACAATCACGGAGTCGGCAGTCTCGCCCATCTTGAAGCGCGAGATGGCATAGCGGAGGTTGTCTTTATCGAAGTAGCCTCCGTTGACGGATGCCTCCGGCGCCTTCCATGTCAGCGTCACGTCATTGCCCTTTGCCTTCACCTTCACTGAGGTAGGCGGCATAGGCACGTCGTAGCCCACCCACTTGGTGTCTGTGGTCTGCTCGCTGACAGCAGCCGGACGGACAGTTGTGGCAGGTATCTCCGCTGTCACGCTGAATACGCTGTTGCCACTCTTTGCAGCAGTGAAAGGAGCGGTGACAGTGGCACCGGGCGCAGCATTGGCGTGTGCCACAGTCTCACCATTGATACGTACAGTATAAGCGAGGTCGGCAGGAAGACTCTTGCCTTCGACGTCAAGCGTCGGCATCGTGAACGTCACGCTACCGCCGGAGAGCGATGTCATCGAAACGCTCAGCGAGCTGACTGGCTTGGGAAGAGTGGCGAGGTCGAGGTCCTGCTTGAGGAAGATGGTGGAGAGCTGGTCGTAGGTCTGCTCGCCTTGCCATGTGTCCTCATTGAAGCCGTAATTCACAATCTCCGTGACGTTAGCCGTAGCAGGATTCACCTTCAGGACGTGCGTAGCCCAATCCACGTCGGAATAGGCTGCCCAATAGATGTCGCCGGTGGCATAATCGCACGTGGCACTCTGGAAGAATGGCAGGATGCTGAATCCGGTGTTGCCCACAACAGTAGCCTTACCAGTGTATTTATCCACGGTGTAGAGTTTGCCTGTCTTAGAAATCGTATATAGTTGTCCGTCGCGATTGAAGGTTAGCGCCACCATGCGCTCTGGCATCTGAGCGATGGGCTGGCAAGAATAAATCACAAAGGGATAATCGTCCTTTGTGGTGTAAGTAAGCCTTCCGAGTGTGAGATACTTGCCGGAATAGTCGGCGTCAGAAAAAATGCCATAGATGGCCTGTGTCTCCGGGTCGAAAGCAAGGTCGGAGGAGATATCCGTAAAAGCGAAACCCTGACGTTCCTCGCCGATTGTCCAGTCGGCTGTGTTGTAGCCATAAAGATGGATTGGGAACGTAATCTTCGAGTTGTCCTCGTTCTCCTCATAGTACGACGACCAGAACTTTCCCTGTGCATAAGTGGCGCCGCCATAACATTTCACGCCGTTGCCGACGGGGGTGAACACTGTGGGGTTGGAAGAATTGAAAGTGTAGAAACCTGCACCGCGAGTTTCACTCTCCGACACATAAGTGTAAAACTGCAGGTTCGTAGCAGCTTTACGAGGATTGTCCGCCATCACTCCTAATGACGACGAGGTAAGAAATGCCATTGTCACAAAGGACCGGACAAGGGCAGTAAGGAGTAAATCTTTTTTCATAATGACAAGATTTTATCTGATTAACTGAATTTCTGCTCAAATATCACTTAATAACGCAAAAGTATAAAAGATTTTGCAGAAAAACAATAAATCAGTGATATAAGTTGAATAAAGGCATATATATACAAAATTGCCACACTTCGGCAGCATGGCTCCCATAGCGTGGCAATTACTTATCTCAATTTTTCAATCTCTTCTTCTGTAAGTCCGGTATAACGCATTATCTTTGATATTGGCTCACCATCCTCAAGCATCATCTTAGCAGTTTCGGCACGACCCTCAGCACGACCCTCAGCACGACCTTTCTCACGACCCTCAGCACGGCCCTCCTCAAGACCCTCACGTCTTCCTAAGAGTGCAGCCCCTTCAAGCGTGGCATGATAGTCGCGCATCACTTTCAAGCTCTCATCATATTTTTCTCGCTCGTCCTTGCTTAAGGCGGCGATGTCTGTTATCTCGGAGAGCTTCTTGAATATAGCATTGCGCGCCTGGAACGGCATTCTTTCAAAAGTACTCATGTTCTTTAAGATGTAAATCCAACGTTCAAAATCGTTTTCGCATTCATCCTCTTCATTCTTTGCGAACAGAGGAAGCATCAAGTAGATAAATCGCAAGCGATCGGAAAAGACCGTATTGTCCTTCATATCCATCAGGGCGATGTCCGTACGGAACTTCGTCGGCGTACCGTCTTTCATATCATAATTTAGCAAACAGACAGTATAGACTGGTGCCAGACAGTAGTTCCACTTAACATTCGTGTCACCCACCGTACCTTTTACGCCTTGATTGACGATGTCACGCGAGGCATAATAGATGGTTCGGTCTGTAAAGAATGGCTGATAGCGGTTCTGCATCTCCACAATAATGTGCTCACCCTTATCTGTCGTGCAGTAGATATCATAGATGATACCTCGCATTTCAACCAATTCCGGCAATTGTTCTTTATCCTTGAAGACGAGGTCTGTGATATGATGCTCGCCGTCAAGGAGGTCATTAAGGAACTTTATCAATAAGTCCTTGTTGATTTCCTGACCGAAGATTTTCTTGAATCCCCAGTCGGAGAATGGATTAATGAATCTTGGCATAGGCTCTTGTTTTTTGCAAAAATACAAAAAAATCCCCAATATGCAATTATCATAAAGCAGAAATAACCCGCTCTCTCACGAAATGGCAGCCCAGTTGATGTTCGTGTCGCGCAGCTCTCTTAGGCGTCGCCATAGCATGGCATATTCCTTGGACGTGCAGGTGGGGTCAGCGTCAATGATTTTCTGTGCCTCCTGTCGGGCGAGCGCCACAAACTGCCCGTCACGGGCGATGTCTGCAATCTTAAGGTCGAAGGCGATGCCGCTCTGCTGCGTTCCTTCGAGATCACCGGGACCGCGAAGCTTGAGGTCGGCCTCGGCGATGCGGAAACCGTCGTTCGTGTCGCACATAATGTCGATGCGCTTGCGGGTAACGGCGGAGAGCTCATAACCTGTGACGAGGATGCAATAACTCTGCTCGGCACCTCTTCCAACGCGACCGCGGAGCTGATGGAGCTGGGAAAGGCCGAAGCGTTGAGCATCAAGGATTACCATTACGGAGGCATTGGGAACATTTACGCCCACCTCGATGACGGTGGTAGCAACGAGAATCTGCGTCTCGCCACTCACGAACTTCTGCATCTCAGCGTCTTTCTCCGCCGACTTCATCTTGCCGTGCACCTTGCTGATGTTGAATTCAGGGAATATCTGACACAGCGAAGCGTAGCCTTCCTCAAGGTTCTTCAGGTCCATCTTCTCGCTCTCGGAGATAAGCGGGAAGACGATATACACCTGACGACCAAGGTTTATCTGCTTGCGGATGCCGTTATAGAGCGACGTGAGTTGCTTGTCATACTTATGGATGGTCTGTATGGGCTTGCGTCCCGGCGGCAACTCGTCGATGACACTTACGTCGAGGTCGCCATAGATGGTCATGGCAAGGGTGCGTGGGATGGGGGTGGCGGTCATCACGAGGATGTGGGGAGGGTTCTCGCTCTTAGCCCAAAGACGCGACCTCTGCTCCACTCCGAAGCGGTGTTGCTCATCGATGACAGCCACACCAAGTCGTTGGAACTTGACCGGATCCTCCAGTACGGCATGCGTGCCGACGAGTATCTGCACCTCGCCGGAGATAAGACCTTCAAGCACCTCGCGACGCTTCTTTCCTTTCACGATGCCCGTGAGGAGTTCCACACGGATGCCGAGTCCACGAAGAAACTCCGTTATGGTGGTGAAATGCTGCTCGGCAAGAATTTCGGTGGGAGCCATGATGCACGCCTGATAACCATTGTCGAGGGCGATGAGCATAGTCATCAGCGCCACAAGGGTCTTGCCGGAGCCTACGTCGCCTTGGAGCAGACGGTTCATCTGCCTACCGGAACGCATGTCGTCACGTATCTCGTGCATCACTCGCTTCTGCGCACCGGTAAGACTGAAGGTGAGGTTCTGCGAATAGAAGTCGTTAAACAGCTTGCCGACATGCTGGAACACATAGCCGCGATACTTGCGACGATGGTCGGAAGCATAGCGGAGTATGTTGAGTTGCACGTAGAACAGCTCTTCAAACTTCAGACGGTCACGCGCCGCCTTCATCTGCTGCGGTGTCTTGGGATAATGTACGCAGCGCATCGCCTCATCGCGCGAGACGAGGTGAAGGGGTTTGGTGATGAAGGTGGGGAGGGTTTCGGGCAACGGATCCTTCAGCTTGAGAAGCATGTTCTTCACCGTCTTCTCTATCACTCTCGACGTGATGCCCATCTTCTTCATGCGCTCCGTGGTGGTATAGTAAGGTTGCATGCCCATTTCGGAGAGCTGAAGGTCGGAGGCCCGCTCCATCTCGGGATGAGCAAACTGGAAACGTCCCTGATAGACGGTTGGGCGACCGAAGACTACGAACTCCTGCCCTACCTTATAGTTCTTATATATATATTGTGCCCCGCTGAACCATACGAGGTCGGCTACGCCGGTGCCGTCGCTGAAGTGGCCGACCACCCGCTTCTTACGCGCCGACATCTCGAATTCCTCATAACTGAGCACCTTGCCCTTTATCTGCACAAAGGGCATATCGGCGGAAAGCTCACGAATGGTATAGATACGACTGCGGTCGACATACTTATAAGGAAAATTCTCGATAAGGTCACGCCATGTGGATATCCCAAGCTCCTTGCTCAGGATTTCCTTACGTTGGGGGCCCACACCGGGCAGATACATTATGTCTTGCGAGAGTATATCCATATTGGGATTTAGGAGTTACGAGTTAGGAATTACGAATTACTGTTTGCAGATAAAATCCGCAAGGAGCAGGTCGTAGGGTGTTGTCAGCTTGATGTTCTCACGACAACCTTCCACCATCACCACCTTGTGTCCGGCAGCCTCAGCCACAGACGCGTCGTCCGTGAAAGCCTCGCTGTAGGGCACGTCGTAGGCTCGTTTGATGAGCTGGATATCGAAAGTCTGCGGAGTCTGGACGGTGCGATAGTCGGAGCGCAGCACGTTATGGCCGCCGTCTTCGCCTGCCACGTAGCGCAGCGTGTCGGTGACGGGCATTACGGGCATGGCGGCTCCATGCTCACGGGCCGCCTCATAGGTGCGCGCTATGACGTCAACGGTGACGAAGGGACGCACGCCGTCATGGATACCCACCACTCCGGTGGCGTCATCCGGAACAGCGGCGATGCCGTTCTTGCATGACTGGAAGCGGGTGTCGCCGCCGTCAACCACAGTATGCTCCACGTTGAAGTGATATTCCTTGCAGAGCTGACGCCAATAGTCTTGCTGGGCGTGGGGCAATACGAGGATGATGCCGATGGCATCGCTGTACTCACGAAACCTCTCGATGGTTCGCATCAGGACAGGCTTGCCGTCAACGGGGAGGAACTGCTTAGGCAGGTCGCCGCCCATACGCAGTCCCTTTCCTCCTGCCACAATTATTATATAGTCCTTGTTCATACTACTCGAACATCATGCCTTTTCTCAGATCACTTACCACTTTCTCGCCCTTGAGGATGGAGAGGAGGGTGAAGGCATACTCGAATGCAGCTGCCGGACCCTTGCCCGTTACCACATTACCATCGACGGTGACAAGTTGGGCTGTGTAAGTGGCGCCCTTCAGCTCGCCTTCGAAGCCGGGATAGCAGGTGGCACGCAGACCGTCAAGCAGTCCGAGATGACCAAGAACCATAGGTCCGGCGCAGATGGCACCGAGAAGTTTGCCCTGCTTGGCATGTGCAAGAAGGGCATTGCGGACACCTTCGTGCTCGTCAAGATTCTTGGCGCCGGGCATTCCACCGGGAATCATAAGGAGGTCGGCATCAGAGAAGTCGGCTTCCTCGAAGCGGACATCCGCCTTTACATATACATTGTGGGCAGACTTTACCATGTCAGATCCGTTGATGCTGACAGTAACCACTCCTACACCACCACGGCGAAGGACATCAACGGGAGCCAATGCCTCGACATCCTCGAAGCCATCGGCAAGAAATACGTACACTTTTGTCATAATATGTTGTTCTTTAGTTTGCTTACCTGAGGACGTCTTGGGAACGGAGCGCAATACACCGAACGGATCGGCGATGCGGGCGTCTTCTTCGTCCTTTTTCTTCAGCGAATAGAATCGTGCCATAACGTCAATAATTAATAGTTGGGCATACTTTTTAATTGTATATGCAAACTTACACATTTTTTTTGGTTCTGCAGCTTTTTGAGCTCTCAATAATTTTTTAATAAATTTAATTTGTGAGACTCCATATAAAATATTATCTTTGCATATAGAAATACTGAAAACACACAATATTAACTTTAAACAAAATAACAAAATGGAAGAAAACAAGAACCAGCAGCCCCAGGGGTCTTCAGATCGAACTGAAGCCGGAAATCGGTGTAGGCGTTTACGCTAACCTCGCACTCATCACTCACTCTTCAAGCGACTTTATCCTCGACTTCACTTGCATGCTCCCCGGACTGCAGCAGCCGCAGGTACGCAGCCGCGTCGTAATGGCTCCCGAGCACGCTAAGCGTCTCCTCATGGCCCTCAACGACAACATCCAGAAGTATGAGCAGAACTTCGGTAAGATCCAGCTCCCCGAGCAGCAGCAGCCTCGCACTGCCACTCCGTTCCACACACAGGACGCTGAGGCATAAGCAAGCTGACAAAGCTTAATAGCATAAAAAGAAACACGAAAGCGGATGCGACGTTCCCCAAAAGAACGCCACATCCGCTTTCTTCGTTTATGGACATGAAGACAGGAAATTTAGACAAGAAGACAGGAAGACATGTTTTAGACAGGAAGACAAGAAGACATGTCTTCATGTCAAAAAAAACATGTCTACATGTCTTCATGTCTAAAAAACATGTCTGCATGTCTAAGAACGAAGAAAGCCGTGGCTTACTCCTTGCGGAGCGCCACGGCTTTCTTATTGTCTATTGCCTTACGCCTTGCGGCGTGTCGGGCGATGTTTAGAAGTTAGGAGCGTCAACATCCCACCAAAGACGTGTAGCCTGCTGGTCAGGACCACCGAGTGCGGGCAGACCTGTTGCGTTGAGGTCCTCCTTGGTCTGAGGATCGTCAGTGAACCAAGGCAGACGACGGATGATATTCAGACCTGAGCAATACTCAGCGTTGTCACCCATTGTGAGCGAACCGTCACCATCCTCAGGGTTGAGGACAGGGAAGAGGCGGGGATAACCTGTACGACGAAGGTCAACCCAAGACTCATAGCTGTAAGGATAAGAAGCGATGTACTTCTGAGTGATGATCATCTCAAGCTTCTTCTCGTTGTCAAGAGAGTTGTCCCATTTAACCGGAATCTTAGTAACGCTCGGCATATCTGGAGTCTCACCAGTCGGATCAACGTAAGTGTAGTCCTTAGCCTTTGTTACGTTCATGTAGTCCTCAAGCATATCCTTGTACTTGATGTCTTCCATGTCGCGGTCCTCAAGGAAAGCATAGCGGATGCCCTCCTCATAGAACTGCTGTGCAGAACCACCCATGTTCCAGCCACGGAGAGCACCCTCAGCACGGAGGAAGCAAACCTCAGAAAGCTTCATGAAGTAGCACGGCGGGAAGTGTGAGTTCATGTACTGGTTGTCGAGCTTAGAGAATGAGATGTACGAGTTGGTACCAGCACTCTGACCGATGCCAGGAACAGTACCGTCACGCATACCTACGATTACAGACTCAGCAGGTGTGGTCTTAGGAGCAGAACCCTTGTTACCAGTCTTCTCAATAGCCTCAGTGTTCTTCTTGAAGAGGTACTTAACGTACGGGTGGTCAAGGCTCTCGAGCATGCTGCAGAAAGAAGCGCCAAGACGTGAGTCACCCCACTCTGAAATCTGAACAATAGGATGGTCGAAACCAAGAACAGAAGCATAGAGAGCAAACTCATGCGAGGTCTGAGAGATAACGCCGTCACGAACGGCAGCCTCAGCCCATTCCTTAGCTGTCTGAGGCTCCACCTTTGCGAGGTGGATAGCCATACGAAGCTTCAGTGAGTTGGCAAACTCAATCCAAGGCTGCAAACCCTCTGCTTCATAAAGATCTGCATTCTTAAGCAACGGCAGACGGTTGATGAAGATGTTCTTCACAACCTTGTTCTTATACCACTCAGGACGTTTCTGGAAGTGCTTGAAAGCAGCTACACAAGAGTCGATGTTAGCCTTTGCGCTGTAGTAGATGGTACGGACATCGTCGTATGTGAACGGCGACTCGTCACGGTTCTTCTTGAAATCGTTGTAAGGCATCGGACCGAACATATCAGCATTCTCTATTGCAGCATAGTTATAGAGCAAGAGATAAGCTGCCTTCAGCTCAGGGATAGAGTCAAGGTCACCGTTGTTGAGGATGGGAGCGATACAGGTCTTGCAAGAAGAGAAGCCACCGCCAGGACCGCCGTTGAATCCCTTAGAGAGGTGATATGTAGACTTCAACTCAGCGTTAGAGTAAGGGAAGTCCGAGTGAGGTACGCAGCTGTACTGAACGTAGTTGTCAGGACCAAGGCAGAACTGGAACTGGTATGCATGAGCCTCAGGCTTGCCACCTTCCTTACCGCCACGGATGCTGTAGATACCGGTGAGGGCTGTTCCGAGCTGTGAACGGAGACGCTTGTAAGCGTTCTGATACATTTTCTCGGTGATTTCTACATTATAATTGATGCTGTCTGCCTTACCAGTAGAGATGGTAGGAGGTGTGACAACCGTCGTTTCCTTCTGGAACTCGTCAGACGGAGTGTCGTAGTCAAGACATGACTGCAGACCGAAAGCCGAGAGGATCATGGCAGACATCAGAAATATCTTAGATGTTTTCATATTCGATTTTTTCTATTCTTATTATAGATGATGATGTTTATTAGAAGTTGACGTTCAGAGAGAAACCGAATGAGCGTGAAGAAGGCATGTTGAATACCTCGAATGCGCTAAGACCAGTTCCTGTTGAGAGCGACACGTCCGGATCAACGGGAGCATCCTTATAGAGGAAGAAGAGGTTACGCGCGATGAACGACAGGCTCAGGTTCTTGTTTGCTCCGAAGAGGTCACGGAAGGTATAGCCGAGAGAGAGCTCACGCAGACGGAAGTTGGTTCCGCTGTAGAGGTAACGCTCGATATCCTGAGGTGCCACACCACCAACTGACTGATAGTAAGCCGAAACAGGAACTATACGACCGCTGCCGTCGTCAAGCTTGACACCGAGAACATTCTCGCCATAAACTGCGTCAGCATAAATCTTGTTAGCCTCAGCGTTGAGACGAGCGTCTGCAGAGCGCTGTGACAGACCATAACCGTCGAGGAACGACTCAGTCATAGAGAGCACCTTACCACCGATACGTCCGTTGATGAGGAACGAAAGTGTGAAGTCCTTATATGAGAAGCTGTTGGTCCAACCCATCTGCCAGTCAGCATTCATGTTGCCGACATACTTGCCATAGGTGTTCTCTGAGTCCATCTGTACACCACCCTGAGAGTTGAGCACGTACCAGCCTTCCTTAGCAGTGCCGTTCTTAACGGCAGCATCAGTGGCCTTGTAACGCTTGAGGTCAGTTACGTACATATCGCCGAACTTACCACCTTCCTTATAGAGCACCTGTACGCCGCCTACATAGCTTGCGATGATGTTCTCCTTGCCAGTCTTTTCGTCGTAAGCTGTACGGAGAATCTTGTTACTGTTGTAAGAAACGTTGTAAGATGTCTTCCAACGGAGGCCCTGTGCGCCGAACTTGAAGTCGTAGCCTACAGTAGCCTCAACACCCTGGTTGCGGATCTTACAGGTGTTCATCGGGATTGACTTACCTGAAGCGTTGGTACCAACGAGGTAGAGGTTAGACATCGTAGCGTTATAGTATGTAAGGTCGAGGCTGAGTCGGTTGTTGAGGAACAATGACTCGATACCGGTCTCGAATGAAGCGGTCTTCTCAGGACGCGGGTTCTTGAAGGTAGCCCACTGTGACGGTGTGTAAGCGCCAGTCTCGAGGTTGATGTTCTGCGAACCGTACACCTGGTTAGGAATAGAGTTACCTACCTCTGAGTAAGAAGCACGATACTTCAAGTAGTTGAACCACTCGGGGAGCTTAACCAATGAGCTTACAATGGCGTTGGCACCGAATCCGAAGTAGCCGTAGTGCTCGGGCGTACCACGATCCTTAAACTGACGGAATGAGCGATACCAGTCCTCACGGTATGATCCGTCGACGTAGATTTTGTCCTTCCAGCCTACCTGAGCTGTGAAGACAGCACCCTTGTTCCAGTCTGACGACTTGCTCTGTGAGAGAGCGCCAGGACCACCTGCTGATGTTGAGAAGTAGTTGACGAGTGTGCTGAGCTGCTGGCGGTTTGCATAGTAGTATGTAGCGTTGCCAGAGTCGTAAGAGTGTCCCTCGCCCTTAGTGGTGTGACCTACCCAACCGAGAGTTGCAGAAACATCCCAGTCGCCGAATGTCTTGTTATAGTTAAGCATGTAGTCGGTGTAGATCTCAGTGGTCTTGCTGTAACCCCACCAGTAACGTCCGTAGTCCTCCATACCTGAAGGAAGCCATGTTGTAGCGTAACGGCGTGCGTCTGTCTCATACTTTGAGAAGTCCATACCGATACGAGCCTGGAAAGAGAGGCCGTCATAGATATCGAGCGTACCGGTTACGTTACCGAAGAAGCGGTCTTCCTTGTTCACGCCGTTGTTCTGCTTGAGCAGCCAGTACGGGTTGTTCTGACCATTCTCCTGGTATGCCCAGTTCTGCTGCGGACCTGTAAGGTCTACACGGTCAGTTGTCCAAGAATATGTATTGTCGGCGTTCTTCTTGTAGTAGCCAGTCGGCTCGCTGCGCCATGTGCCTTCAGCGTTGGCGTAGTTGTTACGATAATAGTCCATATCGATGTTGCGGGCAGCCGTATACATGTGGTAAATCGGGTTCATTGCAACACCACCACCAGGACGGTTCTTTGTCTTGGTCTGGATGTAGTTCATCGATACGTTAACGCTCAAACGGTCGAAGAACTTGAAGTCCTGACGGAAAGACAGAGTGTGACGGTTGTATGAGTTCTTAGGAAGCATACCGTCAGAGTGAGAGTTACCGTAAGAGAAGTAGCTGCTCATCTTGTCAGTACCACCTGAAAGTGCGATAGAGTTGTTGGTCGTTACACCAGTACGATAGAAGTCGTCAAGGTCGTTCTTAGCGTAGTCGCGGAGATGAACATTATTCATCTGACCTGAGAACTTCTCCGAGTTCATAGTAACGGGCAGACCGAGGTATGACTGACCGTCAGCACCTGTCATCTTATACTGGCTCATCTCAGAAACCTTGGGACCCCAGCTGTAGATACCTACCTTACCGCTGGTAATGTTGCCCGCATCGTCTCTAACCGGAGTTACAGAAGCGCCGTATACGTTCTGGATGTCCGGAGTGAGGAGCGGGTTGTCGAAAGTTACGTTAGAAGAAACAGTGATTGCCATCTTGCCCTCACGTCCCTTCTTTGTGGTGATCATGAGCACACCGTTGGCAGCCTCTGAACCGTAGAGGGCAGCAGCGTTGGCACCCTTGAGGACGTTGATAGACTCGATGTCGTCAGGGTTGATCATTGAGAGAGCGTCGCCACCCTCAGAAGCACCTACTGCGAGCATTGAGCCGCTACCTACCTCACCACGTGTGTTGTTGCTCATAGGCACACCGTCAACTACGATAAGCGGAGTACTCTTACCCATGATTGACTTGTTACCACGGAGAAGGATCTTAGAAGCACCACCGGCACCACCGGCAGACGGAGTGATGGTCACACCTGATACC
>OASD01000320.1_pt1 | contig 20722 bp, 12 predicted proteins | sample 1475531 | NCBI WGS metagenome assembly OASD01 (sample SAMEA3360668, study PRJEB22359) | human gut metagenome | biome: ENVO:urban biome; feature: ENVO:human-associated habitat; material: ENVO:feces | place: Bangladesh | collected 2011
TTGTAGGACACCTTTGGGTGGAATGTTTCTCCTCACATTGTCTACGTCCAGTTAATTGACAGTGCAAAGGTAGTACAGGAGCCCATAGAGGTTGCCCCCTAGTGCGCTCAACATCGGGCTGAGACCCACAAGCATCTCAACAGCCCCTAGATAAGAGCGACACAACAGCCCGTTAGAGATTAGAGCGAAACGAGTAACCCGCTGTAGGCGATGCACGGGAGTGTCTAGCGGGAGGGCGTCCGTTGTATCAAAGGTTACAGCGTCTGTTGTCGAACAGCGAGACGAGTAACGGCTGTAGGGACGCTCGGGAGTGTCGAGTCGGATGTCGTCCGTTGTCGAACCAGCCGACGAGTAACGGGTGTAGGGACGCACGATCTGTGCGTCCGTTGTAGTACAGCGAGACGAATAGCCCGCAGTAAGGACGCTCGTCTAGTTTCTAGCGAGAGGGCGTCTCTCCCCGTTAAAGCCTTGTCGCTGGAACCTTTGACACAACGGACGCACAGATCGTGCGTCCCTACACGGGTTACTCGTTCTGTGCGTCCGTCCCCGTTAAAACCACGACGCTGTAACCTTTGACACAACGGACGCTCGACCGAGCGTCCCTACAGCCGTTACACGTCTCGCCGTACTACAACGGACGCCCTCCCGCTAGACACTATCCGTGCGTCCCTACAAATGTTACACGTCACGATTGGCTCAACAACGGGCGTTCTCCCACTAGACACTATCCGTGCATCCCGACAGCGGGCTACTCGTGAGATTTGCGGAGTTGTGATTCTGACGGAGGTTTGGTCGTCTCGGATATTCTTCGTACCTTTGCAGATACAAACGATCGCGGAGTGGAGCAGTGGTAGCTCGTTGGGCTCATAACCCAAAGGTCACAGGTTCGAGTCCTGTCTCCGCAACTAATGACTAGAAAGATGTCTCTTCCTACTTGGGGAGAGACTTCTTTTTTTTGATACGTAGGTGAGCTTGCCCGAGACGTAGATAAGCTTGTCTGATACCGTAGATAAGCTTACCCGAAGCGTAGGTAGGTTTGCCCGAGATTCAGGTAGGCCTAGTAAAGCGGGTCAGATGACATGCCCTAGCGACACTATATTATATATAGAAAGCACGCTACGCACCGAGAGGGTGTGTAGCGTGCTTTGTAATTTGGGACAGGTCGAGAGGCGCAGACGGCGCACTCAGACCTAGATGTGTGGCTTACTTGTCAGCTTTCTTGCCACGATTGCCGTAGCGGCTCATGAACTTATCAACACGTCCTGCTGTATCGACGAGCTTAGCCTTGCCCGTGTAGAAGGGGTGAGACGTGTTGGAGATCTCTATCTTGATGAGCGGATAGGTCTCGCCATCGATCTCGATAGTCTCCTTAGCGTTGGCAGTACTCTTCGTGATGAAGACTTCGTCGTTGGACATATCTTTGAATGCCACTGGACGGTAATTCTCAGGATGTAGATCCTTTTTCATTGCTTTGATGCGTTTAAGTAGTTAATAATCTTGCAGGGGCGTGGCTCTCCTTCCATCAAGTGGACAGAGGGCTAGCGAAGATCTAGGCTATCGTCTAGCACCACGTGGATACCGCAAGGGCTTGCCCCGATCAAGTAGCAATCGGTGAGCTGCTCACACTTGAGGAGACAAGCTTCGGGGGGCAAAGGTACAATAAATATCTGAATCTTCGCCCCCCGAGACTTTTTAAGTATCGTGCCAGCGGGCTAGAGCGTCACCTTGACCCAGTCGTTGCCGATCTGTAGGAGGTAGACACCAGCGGGTAGCTGCGCGATGGGGAGCGTAGCGTCGCCCGTTGCCGTAGCTACGGGTGTGCCCGTGAGTGTGTAGAGGCGGATCGTCTCACCTGCTGTGGTACCCAGCACGGTGAGTGTCTGGTCGGTCTGCGCAATCTGATAACGAGCGCCAGTGACAGCGTCGATAGCGTCACAGACTACAAAGAACACCTTGACATCCGAGGTCTTGTCGACAGTCAGCGTGTAGCTTGCTTGCAGTTCATGAACGGGGATGACCTTATCATTGACCAGCCACTTCTCAACAGTGTAGCCCATGAAGGCCTCAGCCTCGAAGAGCACCTTCGTACCCTTGGCAACAAAGGTCCCTGAGGTAATCGTCTTACCATCGACCGTAGCGGTCAGCTTGCCCTCGCCCTCCTTGGAGAAAGTGACAGCGTAGGTCTCCCCTGCCTTGGCAAAGGTGACGGTCACCGTCATCGCCTCGCTGTACATATTGACCTTAAGGGTAGCATCCGTGACAGGCTTCTTGTTAAGCCCTGGAGTCATCTGCACATTGTCATTGACGCGCCACTCGGTGATGATGTATCCCTCATTGGGTGTTGCGGTGAAGGTGAGCGGTGTACCAGGCTCTACCTTGGCACCTGTGGTAAGTTCAGCGTCGCCCGCCATAGCTTTGATGGAGCCGCCCTCACCAGCGGAGAAGGTGAGTGGCTGCTTCTCCCCAGGATAGACAGCCCCCTCGCGAGTTATGTCTAGCTTGAGCTCAGGCATGGCATAAGTACTCTTACCGTAGTCGGGGTAGTAGGCATTGGTAGTCTTGATGCTTAGCTTGATAGAGTCTAGCGGGTTGTCACCGCCAAAGCCGCCAAAGCCGCGCTCTAGGATGATGAGATCGTTCTCCTTGAGAATGTAGTCCTGTCCCTCCTTGAGCGTACGTGGCGTGTTAAGCTGTCGAACCTGCTTGATGATAGTAGGCTGGGCTACGCCGTCGGCATCTTTTACCTCGAGCATATCGGCTAGGTGGATCGTGTTCTTGTCCACGCACTCGGGAGCTAGGCGTACGCCCTCCTGTCTATACTTAAAGGAGGTTAGCGCAGAACGTTTGAGCGGCAGTGAAGAGTAGGGAAGGTAGTTGCCCGATAGGTCTACATCCGTGAGCGCTGCTAGCTCTTTGATGCCGTCGATCTTATAGAGGTTGCACTGGTTGAGGGTCAGCTTGGTCAAGGCGGCCGCTCCAGTTAGATTGACCGTCTCCAGATTCGGCTGATACTGTATGCTCACCTCGCTCAGTGCGGTGTAGCCAGATAGGTCTAGCTCTTCGTTGGAGAGTGTCGCATAGTGTCGATCTGAGGTGTCGGCAGGGCTACTAATGGTCACTTTCTTAAGTGCCGTGCGCTCTGTGGGGAGCTTGATGCCAGGGACATTGTAGAGGAAAACCTCTTCGAGCTTGGGACAGGCAGAGAGATCCACCATCTGCTCACGACTGTCACGGAGCGTATAGTTAGGGTTGCCTAGGCGAAGCGACTGTAGCTCTGGAGCCACAATCTTGCCAAAGCCTGAGAAGCCTGCAGCAGCTCTGGAGTTGCGTAGTTGCGTCAGCTGGGCGGCGTCAATCTTGATAACCGTCTCCTCCGTTAGCGGAGCGGCATACCTGTGAGTGACAGTCTGATAGCGCCCTTTGTACGGTTCTGCGGGGCCGTCACCGAAGTCGATGTTGTTCGCCTCGGTACCGAGGTAGCTCACCTCAAAGTTAACCTGCTGCACACCCTTAGGTACGATCAGCTCAATCTGAGCAGTCTCAGCGGGCTCCTGAGCCGTACAGACGACCTGCCCGAGGAGCAACGCAGTCAGTGCAAATAGTAAAACATGTAGTCTTCGTGTCATAGGACTTGTCTCTTTAGATGATTGATTCGTACAAAAGTACGAAAAACATTGACGCGCTGATCGACGGCCCTTCCGCTGCATTCAGAGCTTCTCCTGAGGAAATTTTGATCTCCTCACTGGAAAACGAAAGTTCTCCACCGAGACGCGCAATGAAACTTCGGAGGAGTCAAGTGACACTTCGGAAGAAAGGAATCAAAGTTCGGAGGAGTTTTTTCTTTCCTTGCTGAAAAATGAAACGTCCCCAGCGAGGAAATCTGAATTTCTTCGCTGGGGACGTTAGACGAGTCGTTGATTACAATTCGTCGACCACGCTATTTCCTACTATAGAAGCCACGAACGGAACCTTTCACTCCTTAGAAATAAAAAGCGGATACCTAGTACTAGGTATCCGCTGATGCAGGTCACTCGGTCAGCTTTCGCTATCTTTGTGGCGCATGAAATTGTCGGAGTTACATAATGGCGACCGAGCTCGCATCTTATCGGTAGGCGGTCATGGAGCCTTTCGCAAGCGTATCCTAGAGATGGGCTTCGTGCAGGGACAGGTGGTGGAGGTGATACAAGCAGCTCCACTGCGGGATCCTATCTACTATCGACTGATGGACTACAACGTCTCGCTACGACGCAAAGAGGCGGGACTCATCACGGTCGAGCTCATCGACCACTCCTCCTCGGCGGAGGAGCTACCGCCACTGACTCATGCGTTCGTACAGGGAGGTGCGGGAGCATCACTTGCTGAGGGCGCCACCTCCGACCGTATCGCCATCACCCGCTCGCTACGGGTGGCGCTCATTGGCAATCCCAATAGTGGTAAGACGACCCTCTTCAACCATGCCAGCGGAGCGCATGAGCGCGTCGGCAACTACAGCGGGGTCACCGTTGAGGCTAAGGAGGCGCACTTCGACTACCAAGGCATTCGCTACGAACTGATTGACCTTCCTGGTACCTATTCGCTATCTCCCTATTCGCCTGAGGAGCTTTACATTCGCGACTACCTGACCAACGAGGAGACGCGTCCCGATGTGGTCATCGATGTGATCGATGCGACCAACTTAGAGCGACAGCTATACCTCGCCGTGCAGGTGCGTGAGATGGGCATCCCGATGGTTACGGCGCTCAACATGTGGGATGAGTTCGAGCAGAAGAAGAACCAGCTCGACGTACAGCAGCTATCCCATCTCCTAGGTACGCCGATGGTGCCGACCATCTGCCGTAAAGGGGTGGGCGTCTTTGAGCTCTTTGACAAGGTGCGTCAGCTCGTTGACGAAAATCTCTATGCCGATCGTCGCTTCCTGCAGATCAACTACGGGACAGACCTCGAGCAGAGCATAGCAACTCTGCAGGCGAAGCTCATCGAGCATGCGACCTTCCCTGATCATCTATCTCCTCGCTACTTAGCGGTCAAGCTCCTCGAGGGAGACCCGCACACGCAGAGCTTTATCAAGCAGCAACCGAAGGGCGAGTACCTCCTCACCGCCACTGCTTACGAGGAGAACAGACTGCGTAAGAATCACTCCAACGAGGAGGATCTGGAGAACTATATCATCAATCAGCGTTACGGCTTCATCGCTGGCGCGCTCAGAGAGACCTACCGTCCGAACAAGCGGCGCATACGCACCATGACGGATCGTATAGACAACCTTCTCATACACCCCATCTGGGGCTATCCGATCTTTCTTGCCTTCCTCTTTATCATGTTTGAGGCGACCTTTGCCTTGGGAGCCTTCCCGATGGACTGGATCGAGGCGGGCGTGGACGCTTTTGGCGCATGGATACACGGGATGATGAGTCCTGGACCTCTACGCGACCTACTGGTGACGGGCGTCATAGGCGGTGTGGGCGGCGTACTCGTCTTCCTGCCGAACATCCTCATCCTCTACCTCTTCATATCCATCATGGAGGACACGGGCTATATGGCTCGAGCCACCTTCCTGATGGATAAACTAATGCACCACATGGGACTGCACGGCAAGTCCTTCATACCGCTCATCATGGGCTTCGGGTGCAACGTCCCCGCCGTGATGGCTTCTCGTACGATCGAGAGCCGACAGAGTCGCATCATCACGGTGCTAGTCACTTCGCTGATGAGCTGTAGCGCCAGACTACCAGTCTACATCCTCATTGCGGGTACCTTCTTTCCACAGAGTGCTGGGTTGGTACTCTTCGGGCTTTACGCTCTTGGGGTGCTGCTTGCCTTCTTACTGGCGAAGCTTTTCCGCCGCGTGCTCTTCAAGTCGGAGGATCTTCCCTTCGTCATGGAGCTCCCCCCTTACCGCATCCCGATGGCGCGTGCCGTGGGCATACATATGTGGGACAAGGCGCGCGAGTATCTGCACAAGATGGGATCGGTCATCCTCGTGGCTTCGGTCATCATCTGGGCGCTGAGCTACTATCCTCGCGAGGAGGTGATGGCTCGCGCAGATGAGCAGATAGCACAGGTGCAACAGCAGAGCACGCTCTCTGAGAGCGAGCGCAACGAGCAGGTCGCTGAGATAGAGCGCCATGCATACATGGAGCAGCAAGAGGGCTCTTACCTGGGGCGCATCGGGCAGGCAGTGCAACCCGTCCTAGCTCCGCTCGGCTTCGACTGGAAGCTCAGCGTTGCCCTCGTGGCTGGCCTACCGGCCAAAGAGGTGGTCGTCAGCTCCCTCAGCGTCATCTACACGGGCAATGAGACGGTGGACGAGGATAGCGAAGACTTTGCCGTGGGTAGCTCGGCGCTCTCACGACAGATGCGCCAAGAGAAAGACCCCGTCACGGGAGGGCCTCTCTACACGCCACTGATAGCCATCTGCTTCCTCATCTTCGTACTCATCTATATGCCTTGCGTTGCCACGGTTGTGGCGGTTTCTAAGGAACTCAACAGTGTCTGGTGGGGACTCTTTGTGGTCGTCTACACCTGCGTCCTAGCCTGGGTTGTGGCTTATCTGGCACGGCTCATAGGACTACTCATTATATAATATAGGTGTCGCCATGGATCTGCAGACAATCATCGTACTCCTCATACTACTCGTCGCACTGCTCTACATCATTCGTAGCGCGTGGCGACTGATCCGCCGACCCCGAGGAGCCGCAGGCTGCGCAGGTTGCTCCGCTTGCCCCCACAGCAAGGTCGCTACGCCAAAGAAGTCGAGAGACTAGCGGTGCGCCCTACAATGCACCCTACAGAGGACGCCCTACAGAGGACGCCCTTGACGTGTACCCAGCTGTAGGACCGCCCTCCCGCTAGGCCCTTCCGTGCGCTCCTACATAACTCGTCTCCGATCCCTCCGATGATTCCGACAGCTCCGATACTCTCTGATGGCTCTGATGGCTCCGATAGCTCCGATAGCTCCGATCCCTAACCTCTAACCTCTATTTCCACGAGGAAATACCGAATATGTCAAAAGAAATACCGAATATGTCAAGTCGATAGGAGGCAGTTCCGATTATTATGCTTACCTTCGCGTAGACGATTCCTATGACGTAACTAATTTCGGTGAGACATCGAAGAAACTTTATATCAATCAAATAACAAACAGAATGAACAGAACAGTAAGAATTCTGCTAGGCCTTCTCACGATTGGTCTAGTCGCTCTGACCTCCTGTAAAAAGGACAATCAAGAGCCCAAGAAGAACGAAGGCTCTACTTATGCCAACGTCTCCATCAGCGTCCAGTCCGACATGCGTGCGGGTGGCGATGATGAGAAGGAGCATAACTACGTGGGCCAGTGGAACGGTAGGGATGCTATCAAGAGCATCGCTGTCTACATCGTAGACAATGCAACCATCTCTTCAGGTGACTACAATGATCCGAGCAAGTTTAACATCACCAAGGCAGCAGCAGATGGTAGTACAAACATCTCCATCACGCCTAAGGAGGCTATCAAAACGACTCCAGGTGAGAAGTCTGTCTATGTACTCATCAATGCAGATCCCAAGATTAAGTCCTATCTTGATGCAGCTGAAACTCCCTTTGCCTTCAAGAAGGCTTACGCAGCTGCTGTCGAAGTCATCACTGCTCAGGAGGCTGCAAAGACAGAGCTTAATGGAACTGATCCTGAAGATGTCATCATGATGACCAACGCTAAGGAGTGCACGCTCAAAGTCAAGGACGGCGTCACAAAGGATCAGGCTGAGGCTGCACAGAATCCTGAGAACCGTGCCTCTGTTGAGGTTAAGCGTGCCGTAGCTCGTGTCCTACTGACTACGACCGCTGAGGAGTATACGGTTAACTTCAAGGATGGTAAAAAGATGGGTACCATCAAGAACATCACCTACGCAGTAGCTCAGGGTGAGAAGTCTCTCTATCTCACGCAGATGACTGAGCTAGTCGATACTAAGAACATCATCAAGACTCCTGCATACGACTTCCTTCCAGCAAAGGACACTGAGCATCCTGAGAAGCTCACACTTGCTAGCTATCAAGGTATGTATAAGTACTACGACTACAGCGATCTAAAATCTACTGTTACTACGCCTCGTAAGGCTGCCGTAGCTACAGACCTGAATACAGCTTTGAAGATCGGTGCTCAGTCACTGACGCAGAGTGCCTTCATGTTCGAGGCTTCTCACAAGTTTGGCGATGTTGATAACACGGGCTTCCGTCGTGCTAATACGCCTTACGTACTCGTTCGTACAACATTCGTCCCAGCAAAGTTTGAGGATGGAGATGCCGCTACCTATACTGAGGGTACTACCTTCTACAGAGGTGAGAACGGTCGCTTCTACCTAAATAAGGACAATGTCATAAACGAAGAAAAGGGTGGTGTCAAGGGTCAGAAGTTCTACACCTATGTGAATGGTAAGGCCCTTTACTACGCATTCGTCAATCCTGACGTAATCAAGCAGACGGTCAACGCACCAGCTTATCGTAACAACATCTACCACATCAGCGTTAAGGGCTTCCTGACGATCGGTACTAACTGGAATCCGTTCTTCCCAGAGGATCCTGATAAACCAGGTACAATCGGTGGTGGAACACCAGGAAAGTCTAACAACCCAGATCCTAGACCAGAGGGTGAAGTCCTGCCACCTCCTATCACACCAGGTGAGACGAACACACCAAAGGAGACTTACATGGCTGTAGATGTTACGGTTATCCCCTGGAACGTACACACTTACGAGATCGATCTGACGATCTAGTCGACTGACTACCAGACTAGAGTCTCTAGTGGCACTAGTGCTGCTAGAGGCGCTAGCAATTCACCGATAGGGACGCACCGATGGACGTGCGTCTGGCAGTGCGTCCCTATCTTTCCTTTCCCCCCCCCATTATCGTTAACCTTACGATCCGACCCTTTCCTCTAAACCGACACACCTGATCTCTCAAGCATAGTTGCAATTTATGAAGCGACACACTATATATAGCATACTCCTGCTACCTCTCCTCGTCTTATCACTCGTTAGCTGTGATAAGTACATATATGATCGAGGCGAGTGCCCTACGATACTGGTCTTCACACCTTATATGAAGACCCCCTGTATGTCTGACAGCGCTTACATAGGCAAGGCTGCAGAGCTACACTTAGTCGTTAGTGACCCTACATCTGGAGAGATCATCGCCTATAAGCATCTAGAGTCAGTCGATCTGACTGCCACCTCCGCGATAGAGGTGCCCGTACCGAACAAGCACGGTGATACTTATCGCTACTCCCTTTGGGTCGGAGCCACTACACAGCACTATATGGTGAGTGACCTGGCTTCTCCCACTCGTCCCAAGCTTGCTGATTCTCGCTTGGCACTCCGGCTCAACGAGCAAGACCGACACATGGGACTACTTCCCGAGCCACTCTACTTTACCACGGGTACCGTAGACTGTCCCGTACCACCAGAGGGATCGAGCATTAGAGTGCCCGTCGCGCCAAACCTCACGCGCTACAGCAACGACTTTGACATAAAGCTTACCGAGTTGCCAAGCAATGTGATCTATCCGCTTCATATGGAGATTGAGGATAACAACGCTGCTTACGACTTCATGGGTCAGCTGACCAATCCTACCAAGCATGTCATCTATCAGGCGCCACTACCCAACGAGGGTACGACGCGTAGCGCACGTCTCAGCACACTGCGACTAGATGATCCGAAGACAGCTCCCCAGCTTAGCCTCGTGCGCTCCGATACGGGTGCTAAGATCTTTACACACGATCTCAAGAAGCTGCTCGCCAAGAAGCCTGACTACCGCCCCGAGTGCCAGTTTGAGTACGACATTGAGTTGCGTCTCAAGACGCTTCCCGACAACACGCACTACGCCGTTGAGATCCTCGTCGATGGCTGGTCGGTACACTCCTATGAGATCATCCTCTAAGCCCATTCTTATAGACCACACTAACGTTGTCACATCACTATGAATAGACTACGACATACCAATATATATACGTTCCTCCTCATCTTGGGGGCGCTCCTCACCAGCACCAGTTGCGTGCGGGACTACAACAGTCTTGAGTGCGAGGATGACGGCAACAAGTACCTCACGCTGACGCTCTCCCTAGCTCCCAGTGGCAACGATGGACTACGTACGCAGGGCCCCGACTACAGCATCAACTCCGACAAGGATAATCGTGAGGACTATGTGAACGATCTGCGCATCTTCCTAATCCAAAACGGAGTAATCAAGAAGAACGTCTTCTTTACCAACCTAATCCCTGATCGTCGTTATGGAGACAAGAGCGAGGGAGCAGAAGATGAAGGTATCAGCTATAAGTACCAAGGTGGCAAGGCACAGGTCACCTTCCGCCTCACAGAGAGGGAACTAGGCGAGTATGATCTCGTCGTCGTAGCCAACGAAGGTGCCTATACAAATCCTAAGTCGATAGAGGGTAAGATTACTGAGCTACCTATTGACCGAGAGAAAGAGCGAGAGGAGGAAGCTGATGCAGCACTCAAGAAGGCGCTAAGAGAGGCGCAGACGCTAAAAGACCTCAAGAAGATACGTATCCCCGTCACGAGACGTTACTCTGATACGCATCAAGGAATTGCTTATGAGGGCAAATGGCTAGATACAGAGTATCCATACGTAGAGGTCCTATCGCCAATGACCGCCGAGTATAAGAAAGTAGATTTCTCAGAGGGCGGAACGAAGGAAAACCCTCGGAAGATTGTTTTGCCCACACAAACAGGTGGTGTTGAGCTCCTACGTACCTTCGCTAAGGTTGATATAACCATCAAGGATTGTGTCTTGCTATACTGGGAGAACGGCAAGGAGCAGCTCAGATGGCGTGGCCCTTGGGGTGTTGGTAGAGAGATGCGCTTCAAGCTTAGGAATGTACCTGAAGAAGTCAACCTCTTCCCTGTACCGGAGTACTCCAAAGCTCAGGACTTTATAATAGACGATATTGGTCGAGTTAAGTATCCTGGACCAGATTATCCTCAAAAGCGCTTTGTCATTGGCTATGAGGAGAAACTCAAAGAGATCAAAAAGAATGGTCTCCCCATCGGTGGTGGTTATCTACTAGATTATAGACACTACTTCTATATTCCAGAGAAGCTTGTGTCCGGTGATGCTGAGGGCGAGAAGACGGCTCTTCAGATGGTCTACGTTTGGTCTCATATTAAGGGTTATGATCCTTGGCAAGAGATCTCAGAGCCTGTACTAACAACAATGGAGACCAAAGTGGAAACCTTCAACTTTGATAAGAAGAATGCTGGTGCTAGTAAGTATCTCGAGCCTATGCCAGCAGGGTTTGTCCCCTCTGACAAGAGCGTCTTTAGAAACAGTCTCTACAGGATCAAGATCACCCCGTATCGATATGAGTTTCCTCAGCCTAAATAAGGCAACGAGAGTTCTACTGCAAGCATCTTAAGATCTACGCAGACACACACATTATCAAGTAAATCTCCCCTATAAACAGATATAGGCTATGAAGCAATACAACAGCACGACACTAGTGCGCACTATATGGAGTCTCCTCCTCGCTCTCTCAGCGCTCTGCCTGATACCCACCACGGCAGAGGCGCAGACAACGCCACAAAAATGTAATGCGTTTGAGATCGTTTATCCGACAGGTGGATGGGGGACTCTGAGAGGTCGTGATGCTCTCAGAGGGGCACCACAACCTACTGGAACGCTAAACATTAGCTTTCAGCCATTAAAACAAGGGACACCGCCCTACAAATTTGAGATACTCGAGTACCCAGCCGACTATACAGGATCGAAGGTACTCACAAGCGACTCTATCTCTAGCACCATCTACGGCCTTCCTGCTGGAAACTATGTCTTGAATGTCTCTGATGCTACTGGTTGTACACAGACGACCAAGGGTCTTGTCAAGGAGACGACTGCACTGCAGTTTTTCCCAGAGCCGTTTACCCAGAAGTTCACCTCTCCGGATCATCTTCGTTGGGTCGGTACAGTCCTTAATGTAGGAGGACGGAACAACTACAAGGACAACATAGATACTTTGAATCACTACTTTGAGTATGCTATCTGTACTCAAGGTGAGTATGAAAACTATAGGTATAGAGGAGGCTCACTCAACTGGATGCCGAAGCTGACAGATACTGGTGTAGAGCCCGCCTTCACGGGCGAATTTGGCGTGTGGCGCGTTAAGGTACCAGTGAGAGACTCTTTTGGAGACACGACAATTGTTGAGAAGCCTTGTCTCTTCATAAAGGTGCCTGCCGGTGGGCCCTCTCCTAGTGAAATGTATGCTAGGTGTGCTTATGCTCGTGGAGCCATAGACGAAATGCTCTCAATAGCTATACGTGTCAAGGGTTCGACAGATCCTAAGTATAGTGAATTTGCAAACCATTTCTATGGAGGTTTTGAAGGAGCACAGACTTTCGACCCTAACAACTGGCTGGAGGTCATAGGCGGAGCTCCCTCTCCTTGTGATGTCTATAAGCCCACTATTAGGATCAAGGAAGAGTGGGCCAAGAAGCTGACATTCCCTGTGACGCTTAGTGTTAGGAATAGGGACAACCAAGCGTGGACTAGCCCAGAGATGCTCTATATGACCTTTACCAAGGATAACTATATGATTCCTCAGGAGTTTCAGGGAGGACATATGTCGCCAGGGTTCTGGAATCGAATTTATATGAGGGATAGCTCAGTCCCGTTCAAAGACTCTTCTCTAGGACTCAAGCCTAATGACACGAGTGGAGAGCCTGTTATACCTGGATACAACCCTGAGGTCTACTATAGAGATACAGACACGACCCGCATGTGGAATGAGTTCTCAGGTTGGCATCCAGACTTGAAAGCTGGTAAGGTCGGATGGGACTACTGTGAGGGTACGGTAGATAAGGTTTTAGCTATAGCCGTACAAGAGCGTCGCTGGGGACGAGCTTACAAGAGTAACCTTGCCGGTGCTACGTTTATACTGGTCAAAGCTCCTGAGGGCTATGAGGAGTACCGACAGCAGTACAAGTATTTCCCGAAGCTCAATGAACCTCTTGTCCTACCAGAGAAGCATCAGAGCGACTGGTTTTTCCCCTTCGCCAGTAATGATGCTCCAGCGGAAAACCCCTATATGAATCCATGCTATGATGTCAAGGTTCCAGAAGGAGACTACTATTGGAGGATTAAGTTCATAGACCTCTGTGGAGAGGAGAAGACGCTCCCCACTCCAACAACAGAGGTGCAAGGTCCACTCTGGACTTCCATTCATTACAATGCTATAAAGTATGAGCTAGAGAATAAGGGCGAGGACTTAAAACCACAGTACGAAAGGGTCGGCTGTGACAGTTTACGTGTCTATCCTTTCCGTGGGGCGAAGTCTCGTAACATTCTCTTGCGCAATGGAGAGCCTGCTCGAGTATATGCGAGGGCTGTCCAGACTACCACTAACGAATATGGTTATGAGAGGTTCGTTGCCTCAGGGACTACCTCCTTTGACCCTGCGGATCTTAATCAGAAGCCCGAAGATCAATACATCGAGCTCCCTTGGCGCAACTCTACTATAGATACTATAGAGATACAATATAACTATGAGCCTATAGATCAGTTCACCAAGATTATTCCCTGTTTTGACCTAGGGATGAAGTTCACCATAGAGACAACAGGTCCTACTTATGATCGGGATCAGCTCTATACCTATATCTGTCCGAGTGGTCAGACTGCCTATGTGTCGGTACTGCCCATTCGTACGGCTGGTAAGACGCTCGTAGAGCTACGTGACGCAAAGGATGCTAATAAGCCTTCTTACGCTAGCCAGACGCTCGCCGGGAAGGATCAGGGTAAGCCTGTCGTCTTTAACCTCACTGGGGAGCAAGTCCAGCCTGAGTATATGCTTTATATTAAAACAGGCTCTGACGACTCAGACTGTCTCCTAGACAATGGTGGGGAGATCATCAAGATGAACGATCTGCGAGGCTCCTCTTTCATTATTGGTGCTAATGATACCAAGTATTGTGTGGGGGATACTATTAAGCTAGAGTGCCCGCCCATCACGCCTGAGTCGAAGTATACTTGGATACAGCCAGATGGAACGAAGCATCAGGGCCGCAAGGTCACCATCGGTGCCGCAACCTTGCCGCTCTCTGGAGAGTGGAAGCTCGAGGTCACAGCGGTGTCGTGCGATGGCACACCAGCACCGCAGACGGTACCCTTCATCCTATCTGTCGCTCCACCCGAGCTATGGTGGCGTAAGGATGCTAGCTCTGCTGACTGGAACTCACTTGATAACTGGGCAGACAAGGATGGTAAGCCTATCAAGGCGATCCCTGCTAAGTGTACCGATGTACACCTTCCAGCGGTGGTCGACAACTTCTATCCAAACCTAGACCCAAACAAGCCAAATAGGAAGCCGATAGGGACGGAATGGGAGCCACTCGGAGAGCCTGTGTGCAACGACATCTACTTCCACTTTGGCTCTGCGCTAGGTCAGCCTCAGCGACTGACTGAGTACTCGCGCGCCTTTATCGACTACAACTTTGGTGTCGTACAGCCTGACGGGTCTATCCAAGCGCACCAGGATTCTAAGCATCCAGGTGCTTACGATCTTCTCCTAGAGCGAGACCGCTGGTATATGATTGCTACGCCACTCAAGAATGTCTACGCCGGAGACTTCTCTCTAGGTGCCTATCCACTTACCTATCAGCGCTACCTCAAGGTCAAGCAGGATGGTGGGGAGTTGACGGAGGCTTCCTTTGACAAACCAATCACTAAGCAGGGACGCTCCATGGTAGCTTACAATCACGCTTTAGCATACAAGGTGGAGGGTTACCACCCTGAGACGTTAGGAGCTAAGGATCACACGAATCTCAATGGGCTACAGGGTATCATCCGCTTGCCCTATTATGAGAACAAGGAGCGTGCGCCTTTCTATCCACTGCACCACTACAGCAAAACGATAGATCGATATAGGTTTGATGAGTCGACGCAAAAATGGGTGCTGGTTGGATCTGTAGTAGATCCACACTCTTACTTTGCTTACTTTGACATGAAGGATTTGCGACCTCTCACTAGGGTGGATTCGGTCAAGAGAGACCCCGCACTGGACTACCGCTTCCTCTTTGAGGATGACAAGACAGGGAAGATCGGGAAAACAAAGTCCTATGACAAGCAAAGTGGACAATGGATTGATGTCGAGGGCTATACTATGAAGATTACCTCCAGCTCTAAGTCTCCTAACGGTTCTTATGTTATGATAGGTAATCCATTTATGTCGCCCATCCGATCCGTAAACTTACTCGGAGCTAATAGGGGAAATTTAGAGAAGCTAACTCTTTATATCTTTACGGAAGGAGCGTGGCGTTACGTAGGAGGTGGTGTTGGCTTTGGTAGTCAACTCAAAACCTTGAGAGTCATTGCGCCACTTCAATCTTTTGTCGTCAAGCTAAAGAAAGGGAAAGAGGATACCTCTGAGTTCTACTTTCCTACGAAAGCGCTTGAAAATCCTAATGGTATGTATAGAAAGGAGACTGAGCTACGCAGCACGGACGAGGAGTCGGATGAGATCACCGAGCGGTATGTCGCTGTGAAGGTGACTGATGCCGAGGGAGGCTATACCTCTGCGGTACTGCTGCCCGAAGATACGGAAGAATCGACGCCAGCACTGATGGCGCCGGAGGGTATGCAGACAGCTCCGCTTGTCTACTTCATCAGCCCGACCGATAGCAGTTGCAACTTCGTACAGACCAATGTGCCTAGTGCCGTGGTCGAGCTAGGCATCTTCGCACCTACCGATGGTATGCTCACGCTAGACTTCACGACGTTGGCGGAGAAGCCCTTTGACAAGCTGGCACTCTACGACCGTCTGCGAGGCACCGAGCAGGATCTGCTGGTCAACTCGACTTACAGCTACGGCTATAGCGAGCGTGACGGACGCCGCTTCGAGCTACGTATGTCGTACGGCAACATCCGCTACGAGCCGCAGCAGGATCACCAGCCTGATCTAGCCATCGAGCGCACCGCTACGGGCTATCGCATATCCTACGATCAGGGTATCGCAGGCTACCAGCTATACAGTGTCCACGGCTATCTACTAGAGCGTGCTACGACCGATGGTCAGACACAGGTAGATATCGAGATGCCCGAGACAGAGGTCGTACTGCTCGACGTACAGTCCGCCGACGGTCTCCGCTGGATCAAGAAGCTTCAGCGCTAAGAACGCGCTCGTCGCATATAAATAATAGAGTAATCGGGGTAGTCCTCCTAGTGAGAGCTACCCCGATTGCTGTATCACAGCCACTAGGTGTGACTAGGGTGGGGGGCAATGCCTCGCTAAAATAGGTAGACGGTGCAAAGGTAATACGACCGCACATTGAGACGGAGCTCAGGTGCATTCAGCGTCACGCTGTGATCTGCAATCGTCTCAACAGACGCTAAGAGGGAGCGACGCATTACGAGAAACGCCCCGTCGGAACGTCCGTTGTATCAAAGGTAACAGCGTCTGTTGTAGTACAGCGAGACGAGTAACGGTTGTAGGGACGCACGGTCGTGCGTCCGTTGTGTCAAAGGTGACGGCATCTGTTGTATCAAAGGTTACAGCGTCGTGGTTTTAACGGGGACGGACGCTCGACCGAGCGTCCCTACAGCCGTTACACGTAACAACCGCTACACGTAACAGCCGTTACACGTAACAACCGTTACTCGTCTCGCTTTGACATTCCAGTTGGGTCCTATAGTTTCAGTATCTAAGTTATTGCTATTTTTGCATCGTATCTCAAGTAGACATCTTATTATGTATCCCCCTTGTTACAATGATCGGAAATCCCCCCGGGCACCTTTTCACGATTACAAAGCTGGTGTCTACTTCATAACTGTCTGCACTAAAGATAAGCGACATTACTTCGGCAAAGTGCAAGATGGCATTATGCATCTCAGTCCCATAGGGGAGTTTTGTCAGCAACAGTGGGAAAAGGTCACCGAGCATTACCCCTATGCTACTGTTCCGCTATTCGTCGTCATGCCAAACCATATCCATGCGATTGTGTCAATCAATCAAGAGACGGAGCCTGTTGTCCAGAAGACTGCTCGAGAAACTTTAGCGATTGTTGTAGGAGGCGTCAAGCGTTCCGTCTCATCTTTTGCACGGGAGCATAAGATAGAGTTTGGATGGCAGTCAAGGTACTATGATCGCATTATTAGGAATCGTGGAGAGGGAAACAATATAGCGAACTATATCGAAAACAATGTGGCACGCTGGGATAGCGACGAGTACTGCAGCAAGGAGCCATAATGACGTGTGAGGACTGATATGGACCCCGTGACGTGTAGCGAAATGTAGGGACGCACGGACGAGTAACGGTTGTAGGGACGCACGGTCGTGCGTCCGTTGTGTCAAAGGAGACAGCGCCCGTTGTATCAAAGGTTACGGCGTCCGTTGTCGAACAGCGAGACGTGTAACGGCTGTAGGGACGCACGGTCGTGCGTCCGTTGTGTCAAAGGTGACAGCGTCTGTTGTATCAAAGGTGACAGCGTCTGTTGTATCAAAGGTTACAGCGTCGTGGTTTTAACGGGGACGGACGCTCGACCGAGCGTCCCTACAACCGTTACACGTAACAACCGTCACACGTAACAACCGTTACACGTAACAACCGTTACTCGTCCCAATCTGCATGAACTAGCGTAGCTTAGAATCGAAAAAAAAAGCGTACTTTAGCCATCAGAAAGCGAGCTGATGCGCTTCTCCCACTACACTATGCAACAGACTTCCCCCACAACCTACCAAGGCAACGACCGAGTCCTCTTCGGATTTATCTTTGGCTTGCTCTCCTTCTGGCTCTTTGCCATGACGCTCCTCAATATCCATGTGGATATGAATAAGGAGCTGGGACTCTCCATCTCGACACTCAGCTTTGCCGTGTCGGTCACCTCGCTGGTGAGTGGACTATTTATCGTCGTCTTCGGTGGCTTGGCGGATCGTTTCGGACGTGTCAAGCTCATTCGCTGGGGCTTCTACGCAGCTATTCTAGGAGCTCTACTGATTGCGCTAACACCTGCTCAGAGCGCCCTGACAGCTCCGCTCCTCATCTTGGGTAGAGCCTTGCAAGGAGTCTCGGGAGCCTGCATCATGCCCTCCTCGCTAGCCCTCCTCGGCGTCTACTGGTCTGGCAAGGGGCGACAGCGTGCAGTCAGCCTCTGGAGCATGGGTACGTGGGGAGGCTCTAGCTTTGCCGCACTCTTCGGAGGCTTTATGATTAGCACCTTGGGGTGGCGAGCTATCTTCTACGTTTGCGCCCTATTTGCGATTATAGGGCTACTGCTCATCAAGGGGCTTCCCGAGAGCCGTGCCGAGCAGCAGCAAGCGAAGCGATTTGACATCTTCGGCTTCGTCTCCTTCTTCATAGGTATCTTGTCGTTACAGCTATTCATCGCCAATGCACCCGTCTGGGGTTGGCTCAGTGTCGCCTCCCTCACTACTATCTCACTGTCGGTCATTGCGATCGTAGTCTTCATCAAGGTCGAGCTAGGACGTACGGGAGCCTTTATGAACTTTGCCCTCTTTCGCAATAAAACCTTCACAGGAGCAACCATCTCAAACCTGATCCTCAACGCCACTGCGGGCGTCCTCGTCGTCTCGCTCAGCGTGCTACAGCAGGGCGGTCGCATCGATCCCGCCACGGCTGGCTACCTGACCATCGGCTACGGTGTCTCCATCCTGCTCTTCATCCGTGTGGGTGAGAAGCTCCTCCAGCGCTTTGGCCCTCGCAAGCCAATGATCTGGGGCTGTATGCTGATCATCGTCTCAGTCCTCCTGATGTCTCAGACGCAACTCATGACAGGCGTCTATATGATCCTGACAGGCGTGGCGTACGTCCTCTTTGGCACTGGGCTAGCCTTCTATGCGACACCCTCTACCGACGCGGCGCTCTCGAGCTTGCCGCGAGACCTCTCGGGTCAAGGCTCCGGCATCTACAAGATGGCTTCGTCTCTTGGAGCAGCCTTCGGACTAGCCATCTCACAAGCCATTTACAATGGCATCCAAGTATCGGGAGAGCCGATCGAACTCCTAGGCAATCTCATCAACTTCGTGGGACAGCAGGGCAATCTCAACTTCCGTCACGCAGCGATGATGACGATGACCTTCAACATCGTCCTGCTCCTCCTCGCTATCCTCTCCATCGCCTTGACAATACCTAAGCAAAAGAAGCAGCCTGAGGCGTAGAGACAACTAATATATATAGACACACACGACTATGAAATCTAAGATAAGCGAAGCCATCTGCCGAGATATGGAGCAGTGGTTCGAGAGCTTTCACCAAGCTCCTGAGATAGCTATGCAAGAGTACGACACCTCCCGCATCATCGCCGAGAGGCTGCGAGACTTTGGCTACGAAGTGACGGAGGGTATCGGCAAGCTCGGCATCGTAGCTACCATGCAGCGTGGCGAGGGAACGCGCACCCTGGGGATCCGTGCGGAGTTTGACGCGCTAGCCATACAGGAGGAAAACGACCTGCCCTACCGTAGTCGCATCCCAGGGCACGCACACCTCTGCGGACACGATGGCCATACGACGATGCTCCTCGGAGCTGCCAAGCAGTTGGCCGAGAGCGGTCACTTCAATGGCAAGCTCACGCTCATCTTCCAGCCTGGCGAAGAGACCATGCAGGGAGGCGCAGCGATGGTCGCCGATGGGCTCTTCGAGCGCTTCTCCGTGGACGCTGTCTATGCGATGCACAATCTGCCCGGTCTGCCCCTCGGCACGCTGCACTTCTGTTCTGGCGAGATGATGTCTGCCGTGGACAACTGGGAGATCAAGCTCACAGGACGTGGCTCTCATGGCTCAATGCCCGAGCTTAGCATCGACCCCGTCGTCGCAGGCGCCTCGCTCGTCTTAGCTTTGCAAAGTATCGTCTCACGCAATGTCTCCCCTTGGCATCACAGCGTAGTGACTATCGGTGCCTTCCTCGCTGGGGATACGGGGAATACGATCCCCGACAGTGCTACCCTCAGGCTCTCTATTCGCAATATGGAGCCTGAGACGCGCGTCCAGGTACTGGAGCGGATCCGCACCATCACACAGCACCAAGCCGAGAGCTATGGCTGCGCCTATGAGATCACTGAGGGGCAGCCTGGAGCTGTCCTGATCAATAGCGAGGAGGAGACACGCTACGCCGCTGAGGTAGCACGCAAGACCTTCGGCGAGGAGCAAGTCGTTTACCCCAGCGCACGCTATATGAGTAGCGAGGACTTCGCCTTCATGCTCCAGAAGCAACGGGGTTGCTACCTAATGATAGGTAATGGCGAGACCCCGATGGTGCACAACCCTAAGTTTATCTTCAACAAGCAACTGCTCCCGATCGGGGCCTCCTACTGGGTCGCCTTAGCCGAGGACTACCTCCGCTAGCAGAGCTGACGCATTATAACTCGTCTGCTAGGAGCCACAGGGCGCGATATCCGAGGAAATCCCAAATAGCTTGGTGGAAAACAGAAATTCTCCACGGAGACGAGAAATAAAACTTCGGAAGAATGAAATGAAACTTCGGAAGAATGAAATCATAAGTCCGAAGAGTTTTGCCGCTCCTCACTGGAAAATCAAAGATCCCCACAGAGGAATTCACGATTTCCTCCGTAGAGACTAGTTCATTTTCATAATGCGTCAGCCCTGGGGGAGGGGAGGAATTACCAGACCAGATCTATAAAAAAACATTATATTTGCCTACGCAGATAGGACGAAAGAGAGATCCTCTATCTAAACGAAACATCAATCAAACCAATCTTCAAACAACTATG
>OASD01000327.1_pt1 | contig 20447 bp, 19 predicted proteins | sample 1475531 | NCBI WGS metagenome assembly OASD01 (sample SAMEA3360668, study PRJEB22359) | human gut metagenome | biome: ENVO:urban biome; feature: ENVO:human-associated habitat; material: ENVO:feces | place: Bangladesh | collected 2011
TGACAGCATTGTATCTCACGGAGAGTTAATGTCATCATACCTGTTCGTAGCTTTATTCAAGCACTACGGTACCGATGCTCAGTGGTTTGATGTTCGTTCAGTAATGCGTACAGACTCTAAGTTCAGCTGCGCAAAACCTATTTGTGAAGAAATCAAAGTATTAGCTCATGATAAGTTATTACCTCTTATCAATGACAAGACCATCATCATTACACAGGGCTTTATCGGTTCTAACACCTTAGGAGAGACTACAACCTTAGGTCGAGGTGGTTCAGACTACACTGCAGCTTTATTAGGTGAAGCTTTAGGTGTAGCAACAATTTCAATCTGGACTGACGTAGCAGGTGTATTTACTACCGATCCTCGTGTTGTAAAAACAGCAAAACCAATTCCAGAGTTAACCTATATTGAAGCTGCTGAAATGGCAAACTTCGGAGCTAAGGTTTTACACCCATCAACCATGATCCCTGCTGTAAGACAGGAGATCCCTATTTTTGTTGGTTCTTCTAAAGAGCCTGAGAAGGGTGGTACCTGGGTTCGTCCAGTAACTAAGTCAGAGCCAAACTTCAGAGCTTTGGCTTTACGTAAAAACCAGACCTTAATCGTTTTATCATCACCTGTTATGGTAGGTGCAACTGGTTTCTTAGCAAACGTATTCTCTGTATTTGCAAAATACAATCACTCAATTGATCTTGTATCAACCTCTGAGATTTCTATTGCAGTTACCATCGATGCTGGTACTACCACTTCTGGTAAGGCTGAAATCAGCGAGAATATGTTAAATGAGCTTCGTCAGTTCTGCCATGTAAAGGTTGAAACTGGTCTGCCACTTATTGCCATTATCGGCAACAGAATGTCAGAGAATTCTGGTGTTATTACCAAGGCTTTTGATGCAATCAACAAGTTCTCTGTAAGAATGATCTGCTACGGTGCATCACGTCACAATCTATGCTTCCTTTTAAAGGATGGAGATACTACTGAAGCTTTAAATGAGCTACATAAGCAGTTATTAGAAGACTAATTCAATAACTGGCACATCAATTGCATCTCTCACTATCTAAAGTGAGAGATGTATTCTTAAATATTCAAAGTTTTCTCTCTAAAGATTAAAGTTACTCTCACCTGTGCCGTTATATGGTTATAGAGGTGGGCGTTTAGCCTATAATAAATGTAGGTTAATTTAGAGGTTCAAAATGTCATCATCAACAATTACTAGTTCTGGTGTAGGTTCAGGCACAGACTTTGAGAGCATTATTTCTGCGTCAGTATCTGCCAAGAAAAAGCTGTACGAGAAACGTACTACTACACGTAAGGGTGAAGCTGAGATCGAAAGAGATGGTCTTAATACCTTAAAGAGTGCTATGAGCACCTTTAAGGATGCTTGTGATAAGCTGACCGAAAAGAATTCGATGAATACTCATGCTATCACTACCACACAGAATAAAGACAATACCTGTTTTACCGTGACAGGTGAATCTGACTGCTCTAATACTAACTTTGATTTGGCTGTAACACAGCTTGCAAAAGCTGAATCTGTGACTCAGCAGTTCAAGACTGCTGACGGTTTTAAGAACAGCTTCTCAGCAGGTAAAATCACCATCGATTTAGGTCCTGAGACCTATAAAGATGATGATGGTATTGAACAGACACGTGAGAGAACCTTCTCTGTGGATATTCAGGAAGGCGATACCTTAGAATTAATTCGTAAGCGCTTAAATCAGAACGATTATGATTTAAACGTTGGTTTAATTAAGACTGAAGACGGTTATTCTTTATCAATCACCTCAGGCTCAACCGGTAAAGATACCTCTAATCTTAAGATCACTACAGAGTCTACAGATACAGCTGATCATGACTCATTAAACGTATTTAATTTCGATCCTAGTTCCGAAACTACTACCGAAACTGATGACAAAGGTATGGAACACAAGGTATCAGCGTCTGGCTCTAAGTGGTCTTATCAGGAAGGTAAAGATGCCTGGATTGAAGTTGATGGCCATAAGGTTACAAGCCATACCAACAAGTTTGATGACAATCAGGTATCAGGCTTAAACATCACTGTAAATCAGTTAACTAAGGACTCTAACGGTAACTTTACAACCTACAATGTTGATGTTTCAACCGACGATGATGCAGCTAAGAATAAGATGAAGGAATTCGTTGATGCATACAATACTTTGATGTCATCAATGGATAAGCTGTATAAGAGAAACTCTTATTCAGACGGTGAGAATCAGTACGATGGAGGTGACTTGGCTGGTGACTCTCAGTTAAAGTCAATTCAGAATACTCTGCAGACTATGGTTGTAAGATTTACCAAAGAGAATACTGGAAAATCAATCTTTGACTGCGGTCTTGAGTACAACAAGGATGGTATTCTGATGCTTTCAAGAAGTCAATTGATAACTCCTTCAACTCAGTTGTAAGCTTGTTTACAGATGAGGATGATGGCTTAATCAAGCAGTTATCTGATTACGTAAAAGAATACACTCAGACTGGCGGAGTCTTATCTGATCGTATTGATGAAGTACAAAGCGAGATCGATGATTGGGAGCAAAAGATTAGTGATAATGAAGAGAAGCTGGAGAAATATGAAGCTTCATTACGTACCAAGTACGGTAACCTTGACTCTTTGATGTCTGGCTACAATACATCACTCTCATACATTTCATCAATACTGTCTAGAAGTTAATATCTTCCGAGTTAGAAAAAGGCAACCTGGGTTGCCTTTTTTGTTGTCTGAATTACGCTTATTGCCATCAGTCAGCTATGAAAAAGCCCCGCATTGCGGGGCTTTATTAAACTATATCTAACATAAGCTAGAAAGAGTTAATTAAAAATCCTTATCTAAAGAACCTGCAGAACCTAAACGGTCAAAAGCTTCCTGTAGACGAGCGATCATAGACTCCTGCCCCTTACGTAACCAAACACGTGGGTCGTAGAACTTCTTGTTAGGAACATCTGGATCGGTACCGTCGCCTAACTGAGCCTGTAAACGGTTCTCATTAGCCTTGTAGTAATGTAAGATACCATCCCATGTTGCCCACTGAGTATCGGTATCGATGTTCATCTTGATAACACCGTATGATACTGACTCACGGATCTCCTGCTCGGTTGAACCTGAACCACCGTGGAATACCAGGTTGATTGGCTTGTCGGTAGGAGTATTGAACTTCTCGTGAACATACTTCTGGGAATCACGTAAGATGGTAGGCTTTAACTTAACGTTACCTGGCTTGTAAACACCATGTACGTTACCGAATGAAGCAGCGATTGTGAAGTTAGGAGAAATCTTTGATAACTCCTCGTATGCATATGCTACGTCTTCTGGCTGAGTATATAATGCTGACTCATCCTTATCTGAATTGTCAACGCCATCTTCCTCACCACCGGTGCAGCCTAACTCTAACTCAAGAGTCATGCCGATCTTTGACATACGCTCTAAATACTTGCAGCAAAGAGCAACGTTATCCTTTAATGACTCTTCTGATAAGTCGATCATGTGTGATGAGAATAATGGCTCACCGTGCTCTGCGTAGTACTTCTCACCAGCGTCTAATAGACCGTCGATCCATGGAAGTAACTTCTTAGCGCAGTGGTCAGTGTGAACAACAACAGGAACTCCGTAGTACTCAGCAACGTTACGTGCGTGTAAAGCTCCTGAAATAGCACCTAAGATAGCAGCGCCCTGTGGACGGTCAACTTTGATCCCCTTGCCAGCGATGAATGAAGCACCACCGTTAGAGAACTGTACCATAACTGGTGACTTAGCCTTGGCACCTGCTTCGATAACAGCATTGATTGAATCAGTACCAACGCAGTTTACTGAAGGGAATGCGAAACCATTCTCACGAGCAAAAGCGAATAACTTCTGTAAATTCTCACCGGTAACAGCACCAGGCTTTACAATATCAAGAATCTTAGTCATAAGATTATCTACCTGTAAATTAAAATATGAATTAAAAAAAACTAAATTTAAATGCCAGCAACATAAGGCTGGCATTTATGAGCAATTATTCTGCAGCTCTCTTCTCAAGGATCTCAACAGCTGGTAACTTCTTGCCCTCAACGAACTCAAGGAAAGCACCACCACCAGTAGAGATGTAAGAAATCTTGTCAGTTACACCAAACTTCTGAATTGAGTTGATGGTATCACCACCACCTGCAACAGAGAAAGCATCTGAGTTAGCAATAGCATCAGCCATTGACTTGGTACCAGCAGCGAACTGATCGAACTCGAATACACCAACAGGGCCATTCCACAGGATGGTCTTTGCGTTCTTGATAACTTCGTTGATGTTAGCCATTGACTTAGGACCTAAATCGAAGATCATATCGTCGTCTGCAACATCCTTTAAGTCCTTAGTAACAGCTGGAGTCTTCTCATCGAACTCTTTACCAACTACTACGTCAACGAACTCTGGGATCTGAGTCTTTGCAGCTAATTCTTTAGCTGTATCGATTAAGTCATTCTCGCATAGAGACTTACCAACTTTGTGACCTGCAGCTGCAATGAAGGTGTTAGCAATACCACCACCAACGATTAACTGATCGCAAACCTTTAATAGGCTGTTTAATACAGGTAACTTGGTTGAAACCTTAGAACCACCAACGATAGCAACCATAGGACGAGCAGGATTATCCATTGCCTTACCTAAAGCTTCTAACTCAGCAGCTAATAGAGGACCTGCACATGCTACTGGAGCAAACTGAGCTACACCGTAAGTTGTAGCCTGTGCACGGTGAGCAGTACCGAAAGCATCCATTACGAATACATCACATAATGCAGCGTATTTCTTTGATAGGTCTTCAGCGTTCTTCTTCTCACCCTTGTTGAAACGGCAGTTCTCAAGAACAACTAGTTCACCTTCGTTAACTTCAACGCCGTTTAAGTAATCTTTCTCTAAACGAACTTTTACACCATTAAGCTTGGTTGCAATGTAATCTGCAACAGGCTTTAATGAGAACTCCTCAGCATAAACGCCTTCCTCTGGACGGCCTAAGTGAGAAATTACCATTACCTTAGCGCCCTTCTCAAGAGCTAACTTAATTGTAGGTAATGTAGCCATAATACGCTTGTCTGATGCAACCTTGCCATCCTTTAAAGGTACGTTAAGATCTGCACGAATAAGTACACGCTTGCCCTTTAAATCAAGGTCGGCCATCTTTAAAATTGCCATAGTTCGTTTTCCTCTTATAAAATCGTCTTTGTTAGACTTAAACTAAGCTTTTAACAACTTTTAATTTTATCACATGTTAAAAACTTTTCAATTTTTACTGTCGATTTTTGGTAATTTTGAAACATATTTTCAACATGTGATTTTAAGGTACATTTTATGATTGTGCTTTATGTCAAAAGTAAAACTCAACTGTGCAAAATTTTAAGCCTTTTTAGGTTAAATTTTGGGCAATAAAAAGGCTGGACCACTCATCATGGTTACCAGCCTTAATTAAACTAATTAGCTTTTAAAAGTATCGGTTATTACTTGATAACTTTCTTAGCAGCAGCTACTACGTTCTCAACTGAGAAGCCGTACTTCTTGAACAGCTGAGCAGCTGGAGCTGATGCGCCGTAGTGGTCTAAGCATACGGTTGTACCATCTAAACCAACATACTTGAACCAGGTTGTTGACATAGCAGCTTCAACCGCAACACGAGCACGAACTGCCTTTGGAAGAACAGACTCTTTGTACTCTTCAGACTGACGGTCAAATACGTCGGTGCTAGGCATTGAAACAACACGTGCCTTCTTGCCTTCCTTTGCTAACTCTTCAGCTGCATGGAATGCTAAAGCAACCTCAGAACCTGTTGCCATTAAGATTACATCAGGAGTGCCATCACAATCCTTTAATACGTAACCGCCCTTAGCGATGTTATCAACCTGCTCCTGAGTACGTGGCATCTGCTCTAAGGTCTGACGAGACAGGATGATTGCGCTAGGACCATCCTGACGCTCAATCATATTTGCCCATGCAGCACCTGACTCAACCATATCACATGGACGCCACTCATCGAAGTTAGGTAAAACACGTAATGAAGCGATCTGCTCGATAGGCTCGTGGGTAGGACCATCCTCACCAACACCGATAGAATCGTGAGTGAATACGAATAATGTTGGGATCTTCATTAAAGCTGCCATACGCAGTGCGTTCTTTGCGTAGTCTGAGAAGATTAAGAAGGTGCCACCATAAGGACGGAAGCCACCATGTAACACCATACCGTTCATTGCAGCGCACATTGCGAACTCACGAACACCCCAGTGGATGTAGTTACCATATAAGTGACCTGGTAAGATTTCCTTAGATTCTTTGTTCATGGTTAAGTTTGATGGAGCTAAATCAGCTGAACCGCCAACTAACTCTGGTAGTAATGAACCGAAGAAGTCAAGAGCAATCTGACCTGCCTTACGGGTTGCAACCTTAGGATCTTCATTATGCTGTAATGAATCAACCCAAGCCTTTGCCTTAGCCTTGAAATCGACTGGTAACTTACCTGAAATACGACGCTCGAACTCTGAAGCTAACTCAGGGTACTGAGCCTTGTATTTAGCAAATAATGAATTCCAGTCACCTTCTAACTTAGCGCCATTCTCGGTAGCATCCCACTCTTTGTAGATCTCTGAAGGGATCTCGAATGGACCATACTTCCAACCTAAAGCAGCCTTAGTTGCAGCGATTTCTTCATCACCTAAAGGAGCACCGTGTGATGCTGCAGTACCTGCTTTCTTAGGAGAACCAAAGCCGATGGTGGTAGGACAAATAATGATTGATGGACGATCAGTATCAGCCTTAGCTAATTCGATAGCAGCACGAACCTGCTCACCGTCGTTACCATTCTTAACTTCGATTACCTGCCAGCCGTAGCCTTCAAAACGCTTCTTGGTGTCATCAGCGAACCAGCCCTTTACAGAACCGTCAATCGAAATACCGTTTGAATCATATAATGCAATCAGTTTTCCTAAACCTAAAGTACCTGCTAATGAGCATGCTTCATGAGAAATACCTTCCATTAAGCAGCCATCGCCCATGAATACATAGGTGTAGTGGTCAACGATATCAAAACCGTCACGGTTGAATTCTCCAGCTAACATACGCTCAGCCATTGCCATACCAACAGCATTAGCTAAACCCATGCCTAAAGGACCTGTGGTAGTCTCAACACCTGGAACCTCACCATGCTCTGGGTGACCTGGAGTCTTTGAACCTAACTGACGGAAATTCTTTAAATCGTCAATTGATAAATCATAGCCAGTTAAGTGAAGCAGAGAATAGATAAGCATTGAAGCGTGACCGTTTGATAGAACGAAACGATCGCGGTTTGCCCAGTTAGGGTTCTTTGGATTGTGGTGTAAGAAACCTCTCCATAATGCCTCTGCCATATCAGCCATACCCATAGGTGCACCAGGATGACCTGACTTAGCCTTCTGAACACCGTCCATGCTTAATGCACGTAGAGCATTAGCTAATTCTCTGTAATTTGCCATAAAAACTCCTCAGAAATAAGAAATCAAAAAACTTGTCCACTAAAAATAAGCTTGCCCTTGTCGATGGTAATTTCTGTTACCAGAGAATCATTGCCCTCTCCTAACATTCGGCCACCTACTTTCTTGACAAACTCATGACCAAAATCATTCATATGATCGAACTTGACATCAAACTTTCCTTTAACTGATGCCAAATTCTTAGATATACCATCTTCAGACTTTGGAGCTAAAACCTCAACCTTTGCAGTGGCTCTGTAAATTAACTTGCCACTTTCGGTATCCTGATTGACATTAAACGAAGAGTCAATAACTGTTGCCTGTAAATAGTCTTTATTAGTAAAGCTATTTAAAGAGCTGGGATTCAACACCACGTCAGTCCATGATTTCAGTTTCTTCGCCATCAGGTAAGAACTTAAATTCTTAATTTTTCCCTTCACCATGCCAACACCTGATCTAGTATCAGCAATGGAGACTAAATCAATATCAAAGTCTCCTGTGGAGCGGACTTTTGGAACCTTAAGTTCTACATCAAAACTTTTTAACTGCCCTAAAAACTCATCATCAATTACAAGACCACTTGCATATAATCTTGCGTTCTTAGGGATCTGAAATCTGTCACCTTCTGTATAAGAGCTTAAAAAGAAAATCTTATCAGCGCTCAAGCCGGGGATGTACAGATTTCTGCATTCAACAGCTAACAGAAGCTGTCGTAAAAAATTGCGACTGAATAAAAAGTGCACATCAAGATCTGGTGTCATGCCATGAATATCTTTTAGAACACCTATATCCTTTACGTATTTTGTGTACTTACCTTTTACATCAGCTTCTAAGCTAATTGCAAAAGGTAACAGACGCACATGCATTCTACCTTTTGCGGTACTTTTTTCATCTAAGATCATCTTTCTTACAAAAAGACGCTCGATGACCTTATTTAAATCAAAATCAGCATCCATTGTTAAAAAGCCATGATCGATTTTTACAGGAACATCATAAACTTTATCTGTTCCGGCAAAATTTATCTCTACAAAACCTCTCTGTGAAAACAGATCCGTTTGTTTGGGTATATATCTTAGGGAAATTTTGTAGAGAAAAACTCCAGACTGGAATTTACTGTACAGAAGTTTATTACACCGTCGCAGTGCCACTTCCATACCTGTTTGCGAGTACGAAGAAACAATCGCTACACCTGATATCCAAACTCCGAGGATAAAAGCCATCAGAGCCAAACAACATGCCGCAAACTTTTTCTTCATTAATAAAAGCCTAAATTATTCATTGTGGGCTTAATTTTACCCAACAAGCAGACTTAAAACAACAAAAAAGGCAACAAAAAATGTCGACCTTGCGGTCGACACTTTGTTTAATTAACCAAACACTTTCTTATAGTCAGCCTGGAATTTAGCGATACCCTGATCGGTTAATGGATGGTGGATCATAGTTTCGATAACCTTGTAAGGAACAGTTGCAATATCAGCACCTGCTAGAGCGCACTGTAATACATGGATTGGGTTACGTACAGAAGCGCAGATGATCTGTGCATCGATATTGTTGATTGAGAACATGTCAGAAATAGTACGGATTAAGTCTAAGCCGTCTTCTGAAATATCGTCTAAACGACCGATAAATGGTGAAACGTAAGTAGCACCTGCACGTGCAGCTAATAAAGCCTGGTTAGCAGAGAAGATTAAGGTGATGTTGGTCTTAATACCTTCTTTCTTACACTGATGACAAGCCTTTAAGCCTTCAGCTGTCATAGGGATCTTTACAACCATGTTTGGATGGATAGCAGCAATCTCACGAGCTTCTTTCATCATACCTTCAAAGTCTAAGGTTGTAGGCTTAACTTCACCTGAGATAGGACCATCAACAATTGAAGTAATTTCCTTGATAACCTCTTTGAAATCCAAGCCTTCTTTAGCAATTAAAGATGGATTGGTGGTTACACCACAAATAACACCTAAGTCATTAGCCTTGCGAATGTCTTCTACATTTGCTGTGTCAATAAAAAAGCGCATGGTATCTCCTTTGCAGATTTTATCTATTACTTGAAAACTTTTTATGTTTTAATTGTAGCTCAAAACTACTCCGCAAACGTTTACAATTATTTAATTCTGTGACGTTATTCTATATTTTTCTAATATTTATTTGTTTTATAACGTTTTTATTTTCAAGTTTAAAAAAACAAACTAAATCTTACTAAATAATTTTGCAGAGATTTTCGTAATTTATTTTCAATAATATTAATCCCACATATTTATTTATAATTAATCCCAAAAAATTCAATTTTAATTTCTTTATATTTCAATATATTAAACACAAAGGCGAAATTATTAACTTGTTAGAAGTTTTAAATTATTTTTTAAAGTATATAATCATCCTCAGTTAATTTAATTTTAGAGGACAGACTTTATGTCAAGATTATTTACCTCAGAGTCCGTATCAGAAGGACATCCAGACAAAATCTGTGACCAAGTGTCAGATGCAATCTTAGATGCAATCTTAGCTCAGGATAAAGATGCACACGTTGCTTGCGAAACTTTAGTAAAAACAGGTTTAATTTTAGTTGCAGGTGAAGTTACAACTTCTGCAAACGTAGACTTTGAAGCAATTGCACGTAAAACTGTCTGTGACATTGGTTATGACAATTCAGAGGTTGGCTTTGATGGTCATTACTGCGCATTCTTAAATGGTTTAGGAAAACAGTCACCTGATATCAATCAGGGTGTTTCAAGAGCTTTACCTGAAGATCAGGGCGCAGGCGATCAGGGCTTAATGTTCGGCTTTGCAACTAACGAAACTGAACACTTAATGCCTGCTGCTATTACCTATGCTCATGAGCTTGTAAAGAAACAGGCTACCTTACGTCGTAACGGTTCAATCTCATGGTTACGTCCTGATGCTAAGAGCCAGGTTACAATCGCTTACAATGATGACGGCTCAGTTGATCATATTGATACTATTGTCTTATCAACACAGCATGATCCTGATGTAACTCAGGAAACTGTTCATGAAGCAGTATACGAAGAGATCATCAAGAAAGTAATTCCTGCAAACCTGTTACGTAAAGACACAAAGATCTTTATTAACCCAACAGGTCGTTTCGTTATCGGTGGTCCTGTAGGTGATGCTGGTGTTACCGGTAGAAAGATCATTGTTGATACTTACGGTGGTGCCGCTCGTCACGGTGGTGGTGCTTTCTCTGGTAAGGATCCTTCAAAGGTAGACAGATCAGCAGCTTACGCTGCTCGTTATGTAGCAAAGAACATTGTTGCAGCAGGTTTAGCAAAGAAAGCTGAGGTTCAGGTATCTTACGCTATTGGTGTTGCTCAGCCTGTTTCAGTATCAGTTAATACCTTTGGTACTGGAAAGATTGATGATGAGAAGATCGCAAGAGCAATTCCTCAGGTTTTCGACCTGCGTCCTTACGGCTTAATCAAGCAGTTAGATCTGTTAAGACCTATCTACTTAAAGACTGCAACCTATGGTCACTTTGGTCGTCCAAGCTTCAGCTGGGAACAGACTAATAAGGTTGATGACTTATTACAGGCTATTAAGTAATCCTGATTAAGTTTTAATAAGAAAGGCTCCGTACGGAGCCTTTCATGTTTTTATGAAGCTTGACTTATGAAGTTATAGCTCAACTTTCTGAGCTAATACGCTTACAGCATCATCATTTAATGAGTTGTTCTCAACACCTTTGATGATGTCTTCTTTTGAGTATTTATCCTCAGGATAGACAACTACAACAGCTAGATCACCATCCTGTAAGAAGTTCTTCTCTCCATACTCGGTATAACGGGTAGCACCTACAGATACCATTACTTTTTCAGGATAACCTGATTCTTTTAAATACTCACAGATAGGCTCAGCAGGACCTTCATCCTTCTGAGAGTTGAATTTCTCAATTAACCAGTCAATTAAGGTGCCGTAGATGTAGCTGTAGTCACGAACAGCACTGTCCTCACCGTAAGGATTTACTTTACCATCACGTACTAAGAAACTTGCAATACGATAACGGTTTAAAATTCCTTTCTCATCGAATGAATCAATAGCAATAGCATTATCAGAAAAGCCTTTTGATGCTTTGCCCCAGTTCTTTTTCTGACTAATCTTTTTAGCGCCTTCTTTTCTGATTGAGCAATCATTTGAAGCTCCAAAGACAACAGGTTCTAAAGCTACTACTTTGCCCTCTTTCCATGTTATATTGCAAACAATTGCGCACTCAGGCTCAATCTGTAATTTCTGCTCACCATGAGGAAAGATAATGGTGTTGCTGTTAAATGGGAATACACCTAAAAATCTTGGGGTAACAGCAGCATCACCTTCTTTTAAATTCGGAATAAAGGTTGGGAAGACGGCTTTAGGAGCTTTAGCTTCTTTTGTTTTTACGTTTGTAAAGTCTACAGCTTCACCTGCCTGCTCTAAGTGGCCTGTAAAGTTACCTGCTACACCAAAAGTAGCCATCTTGCTTAAATCGATTTTCATAAAAGATCCTTTATCCTCATGATTTTGTAAACAAGAGCATTTTAACAGGAAACATGGCCTAACTTAATATGTTCTTTGCATCCACATATTCTTTGTCATTGATTTCTATATCATTGAATTGCTTTGTGCGGTTGATTTAAAGGAAGCTCTAGACTTTTCAGATTACTTATATATGTCTCTAATTTGAGCTTAAATCTTGTTAAAATAGCACAATTAGGAGAGTTACCATGAAATTTAAAACACTCTTGTTAAGAACACTTGCACTACCAGCTGTAGTGTTGACTCTTACCTGTTTTAACAGCGCCTTGGCACAAAGACTGAATTTAAACTTCAATTCAGCTAAAGGCTATTTATTCAGGATAACATCTAAATTAGATGAGCCCAAAACTGTCTACTGTAGCTGTGACATTACTATTACTAAAAAATGGTACTACCCTAATCTTGAGAGCTGCGGATACATCATTCAGTACTCAAATCCAAAGCGTGCAAAAAGGATTGAAGCTGAACACATCGTACCAGCTTCATATTTTGGTAAAACAAGAGAGTGCTGGCTTAAAAAGTCAGGCAGACAGAATTGCGAGAATACCGATAAGTACTTTAACTTAATCGAATCTGATCTGCACAATCTTTACCCTTCAGTTGGTGAAGTAAACAACGAAAGACAGAATTTTGCCTTTTCTGATTCAATTAAAAAGACCTCTCCTTTTGGTCAATGCCAAATGTTAATTGACAGAAAAAGACAGAGAGTTACTCCTCCTGAACGCGCTCGTGGTGTGATTGCTAGAGCTTACCTGTACATGTCCACGATGTATGGTATTGAACTTGATGCTGAACATGTAAACTTATTCAACCGCTGGAATAAAAAATACAAACCAGATCAGAATGAGTGTAAGCGCAACCTTTTAATTAAAGAAATTCAAGGTAATGAGAACCCTTATATTTCTCAAAAATGTAAATACGGAAACGATAAATAATGAGAACAGTTAGAATTTGCCAGCTTAATGCCCCTTTAAATTTAACTGATGAATTTACCTTAGATGATGACGGTTACGGTCATCTTGTAAGAGTGCTTCGTTTTAAAGAAAACGATGAATTTGTAGTATTCGACGGTATCGGTCATGAGTATGAAGCTGTACTTACAAAAGTAGGTAAAAGCGCTAATTACAAATGTACAAAAGTAATTGAACGTAATGTTGAATCTCCTGTAAGAGTAGAGTTAGGTCAGGTTATCAGCCGTGGCGATAGAATGGAATTTACCATTCAAAAGGCTGCTGAATTAGGTATCTACAAGATCACTCCTCTTTATTCATCACGCTGTGGTGTCAAGCTAGATGAAAAGCGTCAGCAAAAGAAAATTGAACAATGGCAAAAGATTGCTATCTCAGCCTGTGAGCAGTGTGGCCGTAATGTAGTACCTGTAGTTGAGAATATCGTCAATATAGAATCATGGTATGCAAGAAGTCCTGAAGCACTAAGCCTTACCCTTGATCCAAAAGCTGACAAAAAGTTAACAGAACTTGAACCTTCAGGTGATATAAGATTACTCATTGGTCCTGAAGGCGGCCTTGATGATAATGAAATTCAAAAGGCTGCTGAACACAATTTTGTGGGTGTAACTTTAGGTCCTAGAATTTTAAGAACAGAAACAGCTGCTCTTGCGGCTTTATGCATCTTAGGTTGCAAATACGGAGATTTATAATGGATAACAATGAAAACAAAGCTCCTGAGGTATCTTCAGGTATGAACAACCTAGTTTTAGGTAAAAATACTACCTACGATAATGAGTACGCTCCATCACGACTGCAAAGGATTGAAAGACAGCTAGGTCGTAGCCATATTGAAAGATTACAAAAGTTCGTAGGTTATGACATTTGGCGTCTTTATGAGATGACCTATTTAAACTTAAATGGTCTGCCTAAAGTTTGCATGGGTATTATGACAGTACCTGCTGACAGTAAATACATTGTTGAGTCTAAATCATTAAAACTCTATGAACTGTCATTTACCATGACCAAGTTTAAAGATTTAAAAGAGGTCGAAAGCGTATTTGAGCACGATCTTTCAGTACTTTTAGAGAGCAATGTCAAGGTAAGTTTATTCGAACTTGATAATGAGGAGTTCTCTACACGTGCCGTAAAAGGTACTTGTTTAGAAGAGTTAGATTGCTGTAAAGATTTATCTTTTAAAGGTTATGAATACTCCCCTTCTTTATTAACTTTTGATAAAGAAGAGAAGACCATTAAAAAGACTTACTACACCAATCTTTTCAGATCACTCTGTCCTGTAACCTCACAGCCAGATCATGCTGTTGTAAGAATCGATTATGAAGGTAAGAAACCTGATCTTAAAGGACTGCTATCTTACTTAGTTACTTTACGTAACCATCAGGGGTTCCATGAGCAGTGTGTAGAGCTTATCTATTCAGACTTAATGTATTACTTAAAGCCATCAAAACTTACAGTATCAGCTTACTTTACCCGTCGTGGAGGTATTGATATCAATCCTGTCAGATCATCTGCTAAGTTAAACTGCAGTGAATCTGTAAGAACAATCAGACAGTAAGGAACTCTACTTATGACAGTTTTATCTTTAGTTATGAAACTGTCATTTGACACAAAAATTTAAATTTGGAATATCTGTTCAAAATTTCATTAAAAATTAAAAAGTTATATCGAGATAATAACTTATAATGAAAGAGTGATAGGAAGTTCAATACAAAAAAATTAAAAAATCACAAAAACAAAACACATTACAAAAATAATAAAAGGAGCATTTATGAGCGTTGTAGACGTTTGGCCAGTAGGCTCCATGTCACTTTTAACCCAGTATGAAGCAGATTCATTATCTTTATCCAGTCAGGGTGAGCTCTATGATCTGTACAGAAACTGCTCTTTAGCAGTCTTAAACAGTGGCAATATCACTGATAACTCAAAAGAACTTTTAGATAACTTCAAATCTTTTGAAATCAACATCATTAGAAATGAGCGAGGTCTAAAACTTGAGCTTATCAATCCACCAAAATCATCTCTAGTTGAAGGGCAGGTCATCAAGAAACTGCGCAAGCACTTATATGCAGTTTTACGTGATATTGTACAAATTCACTTATTCTCAGAGTTCTATAACGATAGTCTTAAAAAGAAATATAAGACTGAGTCTGATTACATCACTAATCTTATATTTATCATTTTAAGAAATGCCAGTGTCTTAAAGGCTGGGATGAAACCAAACCTCGCTGTATGCTGGGGTGGTCACTCAATCTCACAAGAAGAATATGATTATGCCTATCAGGTAGGTCTTGAATTAGGTTTACGCAAGATTGATATCTGCACAGGTTGCGGACCTGGTGTTATGGAAGCTCCTATGAAAGGCTCATTACAGGGCTATTCAGAGCAGTGTGAACAGGAAAAATGCCGTATGATTGGTCTTACAGAGCCATCTATCATTGCAGCAGAACCACCTAACGCCATGGTAACTGATCTTGTGATCATGCCTGATATTGAAAAGAGACTTGAGGCCTTTGTCCGTCTTGGTCATACGCTTATAATCTTTCCAGGTGGTCCAGGTACCGCTGAAGAATTACTCTATATTTTGAGCATCAAATTAAGTAAGGAGAACAAACACAACTTCTTACCTTTGATCTTAACTGGTACAAAATCATCAAAAGGCTACTTTGATGAATTACAGGACTTCTTAATTGAATGCTTTGGTAAAGAGATCACACGTTACTATGATCTTATAATCGATGATCCAATTGCTGTAGCTCAAAAGGTAAAGCAATACAATGACTCTGTACTGGATCATAGAACCATTACTCATGATTCTTATTGCTTTAACTGGACTTTACATATTCCTCTTGAATTGCAGATTGCATCTCCAATTACTCATGAGTTCATGGCAAATCTTGATTTAAGACGTGATCAGGAACCATGGAAATTAGCTTGCAACTTACGCTCTGCTTTCTCAGGAATTGTAACTGGTAATGTTAAAGAGAATGGCATCAAGCTAGTAGCTCAAAAAGGTCCATTTAAATTACATGGTGATAAAGACATCATCAAATCCATGGATGGTCTTTTAAGAAGCTATATTGATCAAGGACGTGTGCTTTTATCTCAGAAAGAATACGTTCCTTGCTATGAGTTAGTTGAAGAGTAATACAATTTCAATGCTCCTGAATGTGAAGTCTGTAATCAATTCAGGAGCAAAAGTGTTGTTTTAAATTTTAAATACTGATATATAATATATATATTAACTTTTATATTAAAAAAACAAAGGTTGATGACATGGAAATGTAGCAAATTTTCGAATCTTACCTAAAAGAGTTGTACGGAAATAACGCTAAATTCAGAGAAGATCAGCTAAAAGCTGATCATTTCCACGGTGACTAATCATGCCACATTAGTTGTAGAAAGAACAGTATGGGGAAACAGCCTCATTTACTTTTTAGCTACTAAATATTTAAGAGACAAAGGATCTGCGCATACACTAATAGTAAGCCATTAAGATCACTTATGCGAAATCAAAAAAAAAGCAAATGCATCATTCTGAAATGCAAATTTAAAAATTTAACATGAGTTTTCAGAATATGAGATGATTCCATACAAAAGATTAGAAACAAGGACGTGCATATAATAGATGATATGGTTGATTCTCGATGGACTTTTACCATATGTGGAGGGTTACTTCTAAAAAGAGGGTTGGTAAAATTAGTGACTTCATTGGCAATAGCAGATACTTCAAATCAAAATGAATAATATTAAATCGATTTCAGAAAATGATTTTGCAACATTATTGCTATGTTCAGATAAGGCTTGTGACAAAAAACTAAAGCCATATTCAGATTCTACTTATTCAAAATTTGCACTGGCTCTTTTTAAATCTGGATATCAACCATCAGATTTATTTACAATGAAACATTCTAAGATCTTAGAAATTACACAGGCTCAAAATCTCTTTTTACAAGAGTTAAAAATTTGGATTTCTCTGACAGGCTCCCTCTACTGATAAAGAGACATACACTGTTGACTCTTGAGTTAAGTGAACTTGAAAAAAGAGGAATAAGAGTTGTTACTAGAGCCGATAAAAGTATTTATCCTCAAAAGCTACGCCTAAAATTTAAAGACACCAGAATAGCTATACCTTCTGTTATCTATTACGTAGGCGAGCTATCTCTAATAAATCTCATTAGTGCAGTCGCTGTAGTTGGCTCTAGAGAGCTTACCTCTGATAGTGGCGCTCAAAAATTCGCTGAAAACTTTGTTGAAAAAGCAGTACAAGCTGGTTTTGCTATTTCATAAGGAGGTGCAAAAGGAATAGATCTCATTGCAGAAACAATTTCACGTTCTAGTGGTGGAGTAAGTTTCATTACAGTTCCAGACAGTCTTTCAAAAAGGATTCTTGCTCTAGAAGTTAAAAAATCTCTGTTAGATGAATGTTCTGTGTACTTATCACTTACACATCAAAATTCAAGATTTTCTGGTTACAATGCCATGACAAGAAATAAGATTATTTATGCCTTATCTGACTATGCTATGATTGTAACTTGCTCTTTTGTCGCTGATGCTAAAGGTAAACCTTATCCAAATAAAGGAGGAACATGGGTTGGAGCTCATGAGTGTGCTAAATTTAATTTATCAAAATTATTAGTAAGAAATGCTGGAGACAAGCCCCCGCTGGAAACCTATTTCTTTCAAATGAATTACACTGTTCTGTTATATCAGAAACAGATGTTTACTCAATACTCAACTTTAACGAAATCCTGAATAACGCTATAAATACAGATGACTTTAGTATAAAAAATCCGTATCAGAAGGTATTCAGACAGATTTATTTAGAGCTTGTTCTGCATAAGTAACAAGAGTTTTACAGTATTCCCTCACAACTCATTCCTACTAAGGAACATGCTGTATTGAATACAGCATCAAAGTTATGTGTAAAGTTACTCATAAAGGCATTTAATGACAGGAAGAGGACACACAGTCCTACAATCATTGTTACGGCAAAACCTAAAGAAAAGATATTTAACTGAGGAGCAGCTTTTGTCATTACACCTAAAGTAAAGTTAACCACGAGCATAGTACAAATCGCGCTCATGGACATGGCAAGACCTGCTTTGAACATGGAGCCTGAGAATATGACAAACTCTCTTATACCATACAATGGTAAAGCCTCACCCATAGGCAGAGCTTTAAAGCTCTCTAGCAATAATCTTAAAAAGATTAAATGACCATCTACACTGAAAAAGACTAAGGTACACAGTACTGTAAAAAACTGACCGACTACAGGAGAGTTGGTACCTGATACAGGATCAACTAAGGAAGCAAAGCCTAAACCTGTCTGCATCGCTACAGCCTGACCTGCAATAATAAAAGCCTGTGAGATAAAGAGCGTACACAAACCTAAAGCTAATCCGATTAAACACTCTTTTATAGTTACGATAATGCCGTATACAGTAAAAGGATCAGTGTTAGGTGCCAGATTAGGAATAGATGGCAGCATACAGACTGTAATTGTAAGAGCCAATAGAGCTCGTGTCATCATAGGAAAAGAGTTTCCAGAGACAGCGAACATTGTTGCTAAAAAGGCACTGATACGACACAGTGGCCAGACAAACTGAGCTACTGCTGTAAGAGTGATTGGCTCTAGTACGTCCATTAACCTACAGCCTGTGGGATTAAATCAATAATGGTCTTGAAAAAGGACATGAGCTTTTCAAGACCCCAGTGAGAACCTACCATCAAAGCACCTACTGTTACAAGCAGACGAGGTAAGAATGACAAAGTCTGCTCGTTAATTGAGGTTGCAGCCTGGAAGATAGATACACACAGACCTACACACAATGAAGGTACGATACTTGCGCTTACTAATAGTGCCACCAGACCTAAAGCTTCACGGACAATATCGACAAAGACTTCTGGTTCCATACACTACCCTCCTGCGACACCGAGTCCGAAACTGGACATCAGTGTTCCCATGATAAGAGACCAGCCATCTACCAGCACAAACAGCATCAATTTAAATGGCAACGACACAATCATAGGTGACAACATCATCATACCCATAGCCATCAGAATTGATGCTACCACAAGGTCGATGATAAGGAATGGTAAGAACAGCATAAAGCCGATTTGGAATGCTGTCTTTAATTCACTGACAATAAAAGCTGGAATTACCACTCTCATTGGCACATTCTCTAGTTTGTCAATCTTGATGTTGGCAAATTCTGAAAAGGCATTTAAATCTGTCATACGGGTCTGATCGAGCATGAACTTGTGCAAAGGCTTTTGTGCAATTTCAAAAGCATCTCTTGCCTGGATTTTATCGTTCATATATGGCTCAATTGCCTGTGTATACATATCATCAAAAACAGGAGTCACAAAAATTGTCATAAAAAAGGCAATACCAATTAACACCTGATTTGATGGTGAGGTCTGTAAACCTATGGCCTGACGCAAAATTGCAAGCACAATGACAATACGTGTAAAGGAGGTCATCATTACTAAGATTGATGGTAAGAATGACAATAAAGTCATTAAGATCACAACCTGTAGAGATAATGAGTAATCCTGTGTACCGTCTGGATTGGTCTTTACAGTAAATGCTGATATATCAAGATTTGCCGCAATACTTTGAGTAGGCAATAAAAACAGAATAAGTCCTGTTATAAGAGTTAATACAGAACTTATAGCAAGACTCTTCTTTAAAGACCTGAGTTTTGACAGCATGGCTTTTGAATTTGCCATGTACTCTTTAGATTCAATTGCTCTTTGAAATATCATGTGAACCCTGCTCTATACTGTTTTCTGTATCTGTATTAGCCTTTGAGTGATCTTCTAATACCTTGTCAAACTCAGCTTTCTCATCATCTAAATCGGTTAAATAGGTGATTTGACTTTGAGTAACGCCCAGCATTATCTGTCTGTTCTTAGCCTTTACTACAACCACTCTTTGCTTAGGTCCTAAATATAGCTGATTTAATATAACAAGCTTGCCTGAATTATTTCTTACAAAACGTGTTTTCTTCAAAAGGTAAGCTACAACAAGGATTATAGCTAAAATTGCAAAGGTAGATAGAAGCCAAGTGAAAAGTTGACTTGCAGAGGATAATTCATGACCTGAGGTAGTCTCATCAGATACGGCAATGCCTGCATAAGACAGCAGGCATAGGGATAACAATAATCTCATCTTATTGAAGCTTTTTAATTCTCTCAACCTGGCTGATAACATCAGTCAATCTGATACCGAATTTGTCGTTAACTACAACAACTTCACCGTGAGCAATCAAAGTGCCGTTAACTAAAACATCTAAAGGCTCACCTGCTAATCTTTCAAGTTCGATTACAGAACCCTGATTTAACTGTAACAGGTTACGGATAGAGATCTTGGCATGACCTACTTCCATGGTAATGGTTACAGGAATATCCAAGATAGAATCTAACTTTTTACGCTCTTCAACTGAAAGCGGCGCTTTATTAGCTGAACT
>OASD01000328.1_pt1 | contig 20396 bp, 21 predicted proteins | sample 1475531 | NCBI WGS metagenome assembly OASD01 (sample SAMEA3360668, study PRJEB22359) | human gut metagenome | biome: ENVO:urban biome; feature: ENVO:human-associated habitat; material: ENVO:feces | place: Bangladesh | collected 2011
ATGACACCTCACAAGTGCAGAATCCCATTGGTGCAGTGGCAGACACCATCGTTAGTGCAGCCGATGATGTGGTGGAAGGGTTGGGCGATTTGATTACACCAACCGCACAGGGCAATGACTATGCCGAAGCTGCGTGGCAGCGCAAACTCAGAAACCAAGCGAGCAGAAAGAAGAAGCGAGGACGAGGGTTATAGCCCTATTCCAACGACAAACAGCATTAGATAATGCAGAAAGAAGAATATTTCATTAAAAACGCTTGTTATTCGGCAACAAAGTCTTATCTTTGCAAACAGAATAACAAGCGTTCTTTGTTAGGCAGAAAACAGCGAAACCAAGTAGCTCGCTCGTTTCTAAATCGTTACCAGTTTAGTTGCATCAATAAGGTAACTTCTTTATTTTCAAACAGATATATTTTTATAATTATCTTGCGGCGCAAAAGATAAGCTTTTGAATCTCAATTAATATCATTCTGATTATCAATAGATTACAAAGCATATCCTCAACGCAGATTATTGTAATATAATTTAATGGTGTTGATCAGGTCGAATGTTCGCTATGATGCGTATGTTTACCACCTCCTGAATACGAATTGGAGGTATATGCCATATATGATTAGAAAGAAAACACGTTAGGTCTTATGAGTTACACGATGTTTCACGAATTCCCGAAAGTAATAGTTAGGACACTTTTGACTCGGCATATTATATTCATATCAATTACAAAAAATCAAGCTCTGGAAGCGCTTTTACTACCAACGAACGGTACTTTTCCCCTAAATCACAGAATTTATTGATGCTATTAAAAGCTGAATGCTGAACATTTAGCTCTCCTTCTTTTAATACTCCCTGTACAAGAGTCAAGAATTTATTGATGAGAAGATCATTTGGAATATGCCCATCAACAAATAATGAAGCCAACAATTGATAGCCGCAAATTTGATATATATTATCTTTTGATGATATGTAGTCAAAGGCCAATGTTTGAGAAAAGGCAAGATTCTTCAATAAATTAAAGGATATTAATTCTGCTAACTCTTGATTTCTAACAGTCTCCATCCATTTATCAACTTGCTCACGTTTCATCATTTGTGTAGGCATTATGTAGGTTGCCATAATCTTACACTCACGAATATCATCTTTCCAAAGCTCTATAGCCAATTCATAATCTTTACCATATTTCTCAGCATTTTGCCGTAAAATAGGTAAAGGAACGCCCCAGTTAATCTTGTAATTCAAGCCTTTTTTTCGCATAGAGCTTGATGTTGCGCCATTCATAAAAAGTCTAAATGACTGCTTGATTTCTTTTAATTTATCTTTGGTATTCATAATTATAGCGTACTGTAATCTTTAGAATATCTCAACATTTGCTCAGTATATCCTTCGGAATAATCAAGAACTATATCTATAACTTCCCCTTCATTTCCATAAATAATTCCAAATTTAGGATTTAGAAAACCTTTATAAGGAGCAATATTTAATTTCTCATACCTGGACAGAACCTCTTGGTGCAGATTATAATTAATCGATTTACCATACCTCTCCACAAGAAGACGCCCAGTTTCATAATCACCTTCACTTTTTATACGTTGAATCTCAGATAATTGATAAGCAAAAATGTCACGCAAGGCTTCATAGTTATTTATCTTTATAAAGGTTTTGCCACAGTTAGAAATCATTTCTACAACGCTATCAGACTTTCCAAGTTCCAAAGCCCATCTGGCGATCAAAGCCCTATTCTGCATATGCGCTTCCTCTATTTGCTTTCCAGGTTTAATACGAACCAACTGGGTCATTAAGCCATTCATCATATATGTATAATATTGGGCTTTGAAGGCATCATGCGAGTCTAACAAGCCAAGGCTTTGTAATTTCGAATCAGATATATAATAAAGAGCAAAGAGATCTGCCCTCGCTTCTTCAATCGTATTTCCGTAATTTTTCAATGCGTCCGGATCAGTATTGGGTAGAAGTTTACCACTGCCATGTCCAAGACACTCATGCAAATCTGTATGAAGATTATCCGTTACATCACCATATTTTTTGATTAAGTCTATCATTTGCGCATCAATAACAAACTCTTCCAACATTCCGTTTCCTTTTGACGCTTCACTGTATGCATGGGTTAAATTTGAAATAGTAATACTTTTTGAACCGTGCTCGGCCCGAATCCAATCGGTATTTGGAAGATTGATACCAATAGCTGTTGAGGGATATTCATCACCGCCAAGCATAGCAGCACAAACCACATTGGCAGTAACACCTTTCACTTGCGATTTTTTGAATCTAACATCAATCGGAGAGTTGTCTTCAAACCACTGTGCACTTTCAGAAATAAGTTGAGTTCGTTTTGTCTCTTCCAAATCTTTATAATGTACTATACCCTCCCATGAACCTTTGTAGCCCAGCGGGTCACCATAAACTTCAATGAACCCGTTGATAAAATCAACCTGACCATCCTGTTCCTTAACCCATGCAATAGAATATTTATCAAAATCCAGAAGATTCCCAGACTTATAATAAGCAATTAACAGGCGAATAATATTGACTTGAGCCGTATTTTCCGCATATTTCTCAGCTTTTTCAAGCCATTCAATTATCTTTTTAATTGCAGCTCCATATAATCCATCTTCCTTCCAGACAATTTCCTTAATGTCGCCATTTACTTTAATCAGCTTTGAATTGAGACCATACGAAGGCGTTTCCATCTTACATCCAGACTTTTTATCAGAATAAAATCTCTCTACCTCACACTGAGAAACATTCTCATAATAATTGCAAGCTGAAGTACGAATGATATCCTCTCCGTCTTTTTTATTCACTCCTTTAGGCAAGAATAATGGATCAAAAACCACTTTGGTAATTGTCTTAACAAAGTCATCAGCACGCTCTTTGACATCTAAGCCAAGCAGCGAAAGATCAATCTCATTGAGTGCGTTGACAAAATAATCTTCAGAGAATCCTGGAACAAACTTATCTGAATTATAATGGTGATAAATACCATTGGAGAACCAGACTTTCTTTAAATAGAGTTTTAAGGCTTTGAAATCTTCACTTGTATCACCAAGCCTTGAAAGATAGATAGCTTCCAAGGCCTTTCGGATTTTGAGATTATATTTTCCAAATTGATCAAATGTGATATCTCTACCGTAAAGTGTTGCCTGGGACAAACAATAAATATATTTTTTTTGTTTTAAAGTAAGATCTTCAAAACCATTTAAATTGTATCTCAACATTTGAATGTCATCAAATGTCTCATCTGTATATTTAAAGGAATCTTCTAACATAATAATTCTACACCGATATTAAATTTTTTGTCTTGGAGAATAAGTTTACTTTTTTGAAGAAATCTTTTCCAATTTACCAGCAACAGTATGGCGCAACTTATATTCTCTTGGGGTGATTCCGTTTATTTTATAAAAAGAAGAATAAAAAGACTGTCGGTTAGAAAAACCTACCATGGCACTGATATCTTCCATATTTAAATCCTGATATCTCTTGTCAACCAATAATCCCATTGCTTCATCAACACGGAATTTATTGACAAATGATGTATAATTCATGTGGAATCTGACATTAATGACAGCAGATATATATCTTGTATTGGTGTGAAGCTCTTCAGCTAACTTCTTTGCTGAAAAATTTTTATCCTTATATTTTTGTTGAATAAGTATAATGTTCAAAATCTTGTCCTTCAGTTCATCCATTAATTGAGGACTGACCAAACTACGATATACGGCTGGTTTCTCTTTTTTTTCTGTTATATTATACTTCACCATAAGACTATCAGATTTTAATAATGATCAAATTTCCCTAATCAATAAATATAGATTTTAATTTTATACAGTTAGCGCTTCAGATTGTTTAAACGAAGAAAAAGAATATCTCTAATTAATATATCCTAGGACCAAAAATGGCTGTCCCCACCCTAATCATCGTTGAGCGAGCCTCAAGTGCTATGGGATAATCGTTGCTCATACCCCATGAACGCTCTTTAAAATCAGGATCATCTTTAAAATATTTCTCCTTAATTTCGTCAAAGAAATCTGCTGCTAACAACATCTCATTCTTTACTTGGACCTTATCCGTCGTATTGGAAGCCATCATCATCAATCCCGATATATGAACATTTTTCAGCTGCTTCCATTCATCTCCTTCAAGCAGTTTACGACAATCATCAAAAGTAAATCCGTACTTTGATTCCTCTTCTGCAATGTGCAATTCCAAAAGAACATTGATGATCCTATTGTTTTTGAGGGCTTGTTTATTAATTTCCTTAAGAAGTTTCAAGGTATCAACAGCCTCTATCATTGAAATGTAAGGAGCAATGTATTTCACCTTATTAGTTTGAAGATGGCCAATGAAATGCCACTCAATATCTTGAGGTAACTCTCTTACCTTTACCGAAAGCTCTTGCTCATGACTTTCACCGAAAATCCGTTGGCCTTCGTTATAAGCGACTTCAATAAATTCCTTTGGATGGAATTTACTGACAGCAATCAGTTTCACACCATCAGGTAATTGTTCAAGAACTTTATGTAAATTTATCGATACATCAAACATATTCAATCTATTTTAATTGCATAAGGTAGGTAAATACACATGATAAAAAATCATTCTTTATCTTCGCTCGATTCATACTTATGTTCAAAGACATCCATAATTTTTGTTTCGTTCACAGAAACTATTTCATAATCAATCATAGTATTACCCATCATTTCGTCAACATGCTTAACTGCACTATTAACAGAATGTGCCTGAACAAGATAGGTGACGATAGAGCGCTTCTCTTTCTCTGTCTTATCGTCAATGGTAATAAACGATAGGCGTGTCTTAAACCACTTATCATCGGCATCCACGTCACTGAAGAATATTTCCCGATAGGCAGAAGGTGCAATTGCTTTCACCTCAAACTCGCCACTAATATAATTAGACATTTCTTTTGTAATGGTGGACTCGGCCTCTGAAAAGCTCAAGGCATCAACAGTATATGCTTCGATTACTTTCTTATTCTGACCATCCTCCATCAACTTCTCATAACGAACCTTAGTTTCAAACCAAGAACTTGTTTTACTTCTCATATTTTTTATTGATAATTCTACACTTGCAATGAATAATAACGACAAAAAATCAATATTCATTCTTTATGCAAAAGTAGTAAAAAACTCTCGTTTAATAGGATTTTTTTGCTATAAAATAAAAAATATATTTAACTTTGCATTATGGGTTAAAGTGCTAAGGGTGTAAGTTCTCAGCACATATTGGGTTCAAAAAGGTAAAAGAAAGAATTATGCCAGAAATTTCAATTCGAGGATTAGAGATGCCAGAATCTCCCACAAGAAAGTTGTCATCATTGGCAGTTGCCGAACAAAATCGTGGCTTACCAGAGTATCAACTTAACATTGGACAACCTGACCTTCCCCCACCCCAATGCAGTCTTGACACAGTGAAAAATATCAACCCAACGCTACTCGAATATTCCCCCTCACAGGATATTCTTGCTTACAGAGAAAAGCTGTGCGATTATTACAAGAAATTCTCCATTGATGTAGAGCCTGAGAACATCATCATTACAACAAGAGGATCAGAAGCTGTACCTTTTTCTTTCATGTCGTGACTAAACCCTGGCTATGAAGTTATCATCCCTGAACCTGCATATGTTAAAATACTTGTACTGAAAAAGACTTTGGAATCTTACCCAGGAAGAATAAATACAGAATAAAACAATAAAGATGAATTTCCCATTATTTATCGCAAAAAAAATATATAATAGTTCTGGCAAAACACGTAGGGTATCAAAACCCGCAATCCGCATTGCCACTATAGGAGTGGCAATAGGACTTGCAGTAATGATAGTTTCTGTATCGGTTGTATTAGGATTTAAACACACCATAAGAAATAAAGTTATTGGTTTTGGAAGCCATATTACGGTTGCTGATTTTATGTCATTGCAAAATTCTGAGCTATATCCAATAACGATAAACGATAGCTTACTGAAAGCCTTATATAAGATACAAGGTGTTAAACACGTTCAGAGATTTGCCTATACACAGGGAATTTTAAAAACCGATGACGACTTTCTTGGTGTCACACTAAAGGGCGTTGGTCCAGAATTTGACTCAACGTTTATTCACAATAATATGGTGGCGGGGAGTTTTCCAAAATTCTCAGACAATTCGAATCAACAAAAAATCATCCTATCCAAAACCATTGCCGATAAATTGAAAATGAAGGTTGGCCAAAAGATTTTTGCCTATTTTGTCAATGAACAAGGTGTACGTACCCGAAAATTCACTGTGTGTGGAATCTATGAAACAAACCTGAAACAATTCGATTCGCAAATATGTATGACGGACCTATACACCGTCAACAAATTGAATGGTTGGGAACCAGATCAATATAGTGGTGCAGAACTTGAAGTAAAAGATTTCAACTTATTGGATAATACGGCTTTTAATGTTTTGGGACATGTGAAGAACAAGGTTGATAAATATGGCAGCACCTATTCTTCTGCAACTGTTATCGAACAAAACCCACAGATATTCTCATGGCTCGACCTAATGGATTTGAATGTTTGGATTATTTTGGCATTGATGATATCAGTAGCTGGTGTAACTATGATATCTGGACTTCTTATCATTATATTAGAACGCACACAAATGATAGGCCTCATGAAGGCGATAGGAGCAAGAAATCGGCAGATAAGACATATTTTCCTGTGGTTTGCCACTTTCATTATCGGAAAAGGATTAATAATAGGAAATGTCGTCGGTATAGGTCTCATATTGCTGCAACAATATACAGGGCTATTTAAACTTGATCCACAGACCTATTATGTAAGTACTGTACCAGTTGAAATCAACATTCCTCTCATAATAGCATTGAATCTTTCAACATTATTAATATGTGTATTCGTATTGATTGCACCAAGTTATTTTATCAGCCACATAAATCCTGCAAAATCGATGCATTACGAATAAAATAGAAATATCGTTTTGGCAGTTACCACCAAAATGTGGAAGTCTCATACATTCCTTTGTTTTTGCAAACAACAAGTCAGGGTTGCGATGAGAGTTCCACTCTTTTTAAACAATAATCTAAATAGCTGAAAATCAGAACAAAAAATTTCCGTTTCCAAAAGGTAAACTTTTATAATAAGATAGGTGAGCTATCATTGCGCGAAAGGTCAGCTTTGAGCCTGCAACTAATCAGCGAAAATGAAGAAATATCGAAGTTGGTGTAAACTGACTGATAATGAGCAGGAAATGGAATAATTTGCATAGAAGTGCTCTTTTCAAAAAGGGTCATAATATGCAGATTTAGGCAGAAGTTCAGTTACCAGAGCGTTACCCGATTTCGTCATAGGTAACGATGGAGCAATGTTCGGTAACTGAATTATTTTTACTCGTGTGGCTGTTGCTGCGGTCGGCAGTTTTCTGCATAAGAGAGGAACGCTTTGAAATTGGTAATTTTGCCACAAAACATCAAAGCGTATGAAAACAGAAAAAATGAAGGTGTTGCTCTACCTCAAAAAGAGCGGTCTGGACAAGTCGGGTAAGGCTCCGATTATGGGGCGGATAACCATCGGACGTTCTATCGCGCAGTTCAGTTGCAAGCTCTCCTGTAATCCTGACCTGTGGAATCCCCGTGAGAGTAGAATGGACGGAAAAAGTCGTGAGGCGGTGGAAGTGAATGGCAGGTTGGAGAACTTGCTGCTGTCCATTCAGTCAGCTTATCAATCTTTGCTTACAAGCGGTTGCCCATTTGATGCCACCGACGTGAAGGAACAGTTTCAAGGCAGTGTGCAGATACGGTGCATGCTCATCGAAAGATTTGATATGCTCATCAAAGAGAAAGAAAGTCATATCGGTATAGACCTCAGAAAAGAGTCAATGGCAAGCTATCACTCCACGAGAATCCACTTGCAGGAGTTCATCCAAAAGAAGTATAAGGTTTCTGATTTAGCTTTCTCGCAACTGACAGAGAACTTCATCCATGAGTTTCAGCAGTACTTCTTGGGAGAGTGTGGATTTCAGGAAAGCTCATTCTACAATGTCGCCACCCATTTGAAAACAGTTTGCAGGCTGGCTTACCGTGAGGGGTTGGCAGACATCCTGCTTTTTGACAAAGTAAAAATCAGCAAGGGTAACAAGAAACTCCCCAAAGCACTTGACAGAGGGGCATTTGAGAAGTTAAAGGCTCTCCACTTTGAGGACTTGGAGGAGGAAATGGAAACGGCAAGGGATATTTTCCTCTTTGCCTGTTATACGGGTGCTGCATATTGTGATTTGATGGAACTGGACAAGTCCCATCTTGTGCGTGATGACGAGGGTAGCCTTTGGCTGAAGTTCAACCGTCAGAAGACAGGTGTGCCTTGTCGTGTTAAACTGCTGCCCGAAGCCATATGGCTGATGGAGAAGCTCCACAGCGATGAAAGGGAAACATTGCTCCCTTTCATGGGATATGCCACTTACCAATCTTATTTGAAAGCCCTGCGGCTTCGTGCAGGCATCTCGTTTCCTTTTACCACACATACAGCAAGGCACACATTTGCCACGCTCATCACGCTTGAACAGGGTGTCCCCATTGAGACCGTGAGTAAGATGCTGGGGCATTCCAACGTGAGCATGACCGAGCGTTATGCAAAGGTAACACCGCAGAAACTCTTTGAGGAATTTGACCGTTTCCTTTCTTTCACTGAAGATATGCAGTTAACAATCTGATTCCTATTTTTTCTATCTTATCATTACTTATAAATCAAGACTACCAAGACAATGAGAAGTACATTCAAGATACTATTCTATATCAACAGACAGAAGACAAAGGCAGACGGCAATACCGCCATTCTCTGCCGTATCACCATAGACGGAAAGAATACCGCCATTACCACAGGAGAAGAGTGTAAATTCTCCGAGTGGAACACCAAGCAGGGTTTGACAACCAACAAAAAGACAAACCAAAGAATCAAAGAATTCAGGGATTTGGTGGAAAAGACCTATCGGGACATTCTTGTAAAGGATGGAGTGGTAAGTGTGGAGCTTATCAAGAACCGCTTACAGGGTATTGCCACCAATCCGACCACGCTCCTTGCCATGAGCTGGGCGGAACTCCAAACAGTCAAGGAAAGTGTTGGCAGATCAAGGGCAGAGGGAACTTACCTGAATTTGCTTTATTCTGACAGAAATCTCCGTGAATTTGTAGAAAACAAAGGAGTACAGGACATATCCATCGGAACAATTACAGAGGACTTGTTCGAGGAATACCGCTTCTTTCTCAAAAAGCGTGGACTGAAAGCATCCACCGTCAACAGCAACCTCTGCTGGCTGAGCCGACTGATGTTCCGTGCGGTCAGCAAGAGGATTATCCGCTGCAATCCGTTTGAGAATACCAAGTATGAGAAAGAGGAAAAGAAGATACGCTTTCTGCAAAAGAGCGATGTGATGAAACTTATGGCAATGAAGATGAACGACAAGGAAGCGGAGCTGGCAAGACTGATGTTTGTCTTTTCCTGCTTCACAGGCTTGGCTATCTCAGATATGGAGAATTTGGAATACAAGCATATCCAAACGGCAGCGGACGGACAGATGTACATAAGAAAGGAACGTCAGAAGACCAAGGTTGAGTTCATCGTGCCGTTACATCCCATAGCGGAAGCTATCATCAGTCATTGCCAGAAAGAGCAGGAAAGAAGTGAGGAACAGCGGACGGTGAAAGAAAAAGATGACCACCTTGTCTTTCACCGTAATTGCAGCCGTAGTGTCATGGATACCAAACTGAACATCGTGGGAAAGGCTTGCGGTATCCGCCAAAGACTTTCCTTCCACATGGCAAGGCATACGTTTGGCACGATGTGCCTTAGCGCAGGAATACCTATTGAGAGTATAGCCAAGATGATGGGGCATGCCTCCATATCAAGCACTCAAGTTTATGCGCAGGTGACGGACAAAAAGATATCAGAGGATATGGACAGGCTCATTGCCAAGCAATCAGTAAAGGAAAAGGAAACTATGGAGAGAGAGGCTTGTGAACCTTCGGATATTATAACCTGTAAAATGGAGGAAACAGCATGAAGACAATCAATAATCCCAAAAGAAAAGTAAGCGTAAACAATCAGTGCGGTTATTTTGATTGGAGTAGCAGTATGGAGATAGTTCGCAAGGGCAGCGGAAACATTGCCATGACAGAGGGCGAACTCGCAAGATTCTTCGGAGTAACATGGAGGAAACTCAACCATAGGCTGCAAACAATAATAAAATCCTCCAACCTGCATCCCAATGAGAAGGTTGAAGGTGAGAAGGAAATCATCATTAACGGACAACTCAAAGGTTATGCTCCGCTCTATTCACTAACAACAATCATAGCCTTGTCCTTTCAATTGGACAGCACGGAAGCGCATTTATTCAGAGAGTATATCTGTGAGAGATTGCAGAAACCTGCATCCGTGATAACACCGATATTTCTGCTCGGTAGCACGAATAACTAATTGATTATTTCTTATCTTTCCTTTTTCTTTCACTGATTATATCTTACTACATAACTACAATAAAGGATAAAGCGGTGAAAGAAAAGGATTAACGTGTAGTTGGGTGCTCAAAATAATTGTACTACGCAGTAACTACATCTGCCTTTCTTCTTTCACCGCTTTATTACGGTTAAAAAGGAAATTATATGATATTTGTTATTCTTTGGACAATCCTTTGAAGTATGCTTTCATTGCTCACGAGTATAGATGCAGTGCCTGTCATGCCGTTGATAATCTTATATCTGCAATCCGTTATCCTTACCTGTGCCGTGAACACGCTGCCTGCTGCCGTTTGTCGGGGTGTATGCGATGTGGCTGTTATTATACCATTGGCTGTTCCGTATGTTTCTGCATCATAACCCTCAACTTCGATGTTTGCAGCCATTCCTCTCGCTATTGTATTCACGTATTTATAGGGAATGTCTATTGTGCCTTGATGGGCATTTGTCATCTGTACCTTTGCACTGATAGTTTCGGGATAAGGTGTAAAGTATGCACCAATCAGCAGTCCCAATATCACAATGGTGATAATCGTGATACCATAACGAACAATTCTTGATGGTATCTCGCCAATGATATGTCTTACTTTCTCGCTGCGGAGTTCTATCTTGTTGTCTGCCATAATCTTCCTTCCTGCTGTTAGTTGCCTAATTCCAACTGATTCTTCACAAGGTTATAGTATGTACCCCGCTTTGCTGTGAGTGCTTCGTGGTTGCCAATTTCTACCACCTTGCCTTTATCCAATACCACTATCTGGTCAGCATTCTTCACCGTACTTAGGCGGTGTGCCACGATAACCACGGTCTTGCCTTTGTAGAACTCATCCAGATGCTCTACAATCGTGCGCTCATTGTTGGCGTCGAGCGAGTTGGTGGCTTCGTCAAGGAAGATATAGTCGGGGTTCTTATATACGGCTCTTGCTATCAGGATGCGCTGTTTCTGTCCTTGGCTTAAGCCAACGCCATCACGTCCTATCTTGGTATTGTACTTTAAGGGTAGCCCCATTACATAGTCGTGAATACAAGCAATCTCAGCTGCTCTTTGCAATCTATCTTTGTCAATCTCGCTATCATCTACGGCAATGTTCCTTGCAATACTCTCAGAGAATATCACACCATCTTGCATCACCACACCACATTGTCTGCGCCACCATTTTTTGTTCAGTGTGTTTACATCTGTTCCACCAATGGTGAGTTGTCCACCCAATACGGGATAATAGCCTAACATGAGTTTGATGAGCGTTGTCTTACCGCTGCCCGAAGCACCCACAATGGCTGTTACTTTGCCTTTGGGGATAGTGAGGCTTACATCATCTATGATGGTTTTCAGTGCGTGAGGGTCGTATTTGAAATTTACGTTTTCAAGGTCTATGCCTTTGTTTTCTTCTTTCACAGAAGTATCCAATTCTTGCTTTCCGTTCTCATCATCCATACGGTGGATTTCATTGATACGTTCAAGGCTTATCTTTACATCTTGTACGGAGTAGAAGAAACTCATCAACTGCTCAACAGGTGAGTTGAGTTGTCCGATGATGTACTGCACGGCAAGCATCATACCCAGCGTGAGTTGTCCGTGAATGACGGCTGTTGCTGCTACCACCGTGATGACGATGTTTTTCAGTTCGTTGATGAAGATGCTACCTGCCTCCTGTGTCTGTTGGAGTTTCAGCGATTTCATCTGCACGCCGAAGAGGTCTGCCTGTACATCCTCCCATTCCCAGCGTCTGCGCTGCTCGCAATCTTGTAGCTTTATCTCCTGCATGGAGGTGATAAATTCGTAAGTCTTGTTGTTGTTGATGGCTTGCTGCTCAAAGAGTTCATAGTTGAGTACCTTTCTGCGCCTAAGGAAGAGTGCAAGCCAACCGCCATGGAGCAGACTGCCAAGCATGAAGATGGTGAAGACAAGCCAATTATAGGAAAGCAACACGATACTGAATACCACAAAGGTAAAGAGCGAGAACACAATGCTAAGTGTTTGTTGTGTCAGAAACGAGTTTACACGGTTGTGGTCGCCCATACGCTGCATAAGGTCGCCCATTAGTTTTGTATCGAAGAACGACATGGGCAACTTTAAAAGTTTAATAAAGAAATCGCTTACCAACGAAATGTTTATGCGCAACGAGATGTGGAGCAGCAGCCAACGGCGGATAAAATCGATGGCAGTTCGGCTAATGGTAAGCATCAGCTGTCCAAGGAGTATCAGCCATATAAAACCGATATTCTGGTTTTTGATACCCACATCCACGATTGATTGTGTGAGGAAAGGCAGAATGAGTTGCAGCAGGCTACCCACGAGCAAGCCCAAGACAATCTGCACGAAGTATTTGCGATATTGCTTGATGTAACCAAATAGGAACTTAAATGAGCGTTCCTCTGTTGGCTGTTCCTCCATCTGGCTTTCATAAAATGCTGGTGTGGGTTCCAAGAACATGGCGATGCCTTTCTCTTCACCGTCCGCCTGAGTACTAATCCAGTGCTTCTTAAACTCTTCAAGATTGTATTTTACAAGTCCTTTCCCTGGATCAGCAATATAGAATATCTTTCCCTTCTTGACTTTATATAGTACTACGAAGTGGTTCTGATTCCAATGGAGGATGCAAGGATTTTCAAGGTTGCAGATGGTATTAACAGAGACTCTCCCATTTACAGTTTCTAATCCCAACTGCGAAGCAACTTTGTCAATAGCAAGTAACGAAACACCTTCTGTAGTGGCAAAGCATTGTTCTGATAGATAGTCCATACTTTTATCCTTTTTAAAGTAAGAACAAATCATTGCTAAGCATGCTACGCCGCACTGCATAGAGTCATGTTGTAAAACGAAAGGAAAGTTTCTTCTCATTTTTCTTTTTATAATCACAGTCTGTCTATAATATCCTTAGATGCAGTTTTCTTTGTTTTATCTAATTTTAATTTTCCAAAGTTGTAACTTAGCTTAACCATTAAATATTGAGTATCGAAGCTACTATCCATCGTAGTGCGAATATTATTATACTCCATATCCCATGTATTACTTCGTGAGCGTAGACCAAAAACTTACTTCGCTTCTCGGTGTAAACCCCTTGCCCTATATCGTCGATGGTTTTGTATTCGTCGTTCATCTTGCGTATATATGATAGGTGTGCCCCGTGATGAAGATTGAGGCCCTTTTGCAAAGGTAAACAAAATGTATGATGGAGGAGAATAATTTTTCACTAATTGTTATCCCAAATCAGACATTAGAGGGTGTCGTGCGCAAAGAAATGTGTAACTATACTCTTGTAGATATTATTTCTAATGATATTCACTAGAAACTCAATAGTAGTTTTGCTTTATAGTCTAATGACCGATTTGGGATAACTAACAATGTTTTCTTATTGTGATTTTTTGTAAGGCGTAGTCATATTGAAGCAGGATGTATGCTGAATAGCAGGACAAATTTACTATTCAATAGGTGCGCATTATTGCATCAATTGTTTTGGATTGTATAGACGTGTCACCATGTTCGGTCTTACGTCCATAGTTTTGACTATCAGTTACGCAAAACCTTACTTACTTCACAATTCCTGAATCAAAGCTGGCGTCTACTTGCCTACTTTCCTTCCTCCTCTTAGTCTGTTTGCCCTTAAAGAATGACCATGATAAGCCCACGTAAACCATATTTGCGAAACCAAGATTACCTTGTACCGTTTCGTAGCGCGCATTAGTTGTCTCCAAAATCTTGCGTGTAGCAGGTCCTTCACAAGAAAAAAGATTGCGCCAACCTAACTTAACATGTACGTTACGAAATGCGTAGTTTACGTTAACATCCGATGTACCCGTACGATGTTCTAACATATCGCCCTCCATACTTTCCATAGCAGTGCGAAAGTAGCCGTTAAAACCCCATTTCTTAACCCACCCACTTGCACCTAATTGCAGACAGAAATTGGAACGATTATGCCTCAATGTGGCACGCGAAATAAAGTTAACGTATTTAGGTTCTGCGTAAACTTGCACATGTTCACCCAATAAGTTCAATCCACAATATATGCCAATCTCCAAATGTTTATATTGCCCATCGTTTGTCCAACTTTGTTGTACCGTCCCCATAGGGGTTATTGCCAGCATGTCTACTATACTTCCATGATTATACTCGTACATGCCGAAAGCCATAAAACTAAATATTCCCTTGTTTGCATTGAGCGACAGCCAATGCCTATATGTAGTAAAGGGGCGTAATGAGGGGTTTCCCATTGTTGTACGCTGGTCGTCGTCTTGTCTTTCGTAGGCAGTCATCTGCGCGAGGCTTGGCAAAGAGGTTGTGCTAGACAAATTGTAGTCTATTTGCCATATATCGTTAAAAGCATATTGCACATAAAATTTTGGTCGCCAAGCGTAATGCTCGAACCCCTTACCACGTTGCCAAACAGCATCACGGCCATAGCCCAAACCAAGAGAATAGGTAAGCTTACCCAATGAGCCACTGGCTTGTGCAAAGGCATATTGAGAATTATCGTCGTAGTTGAAATTTGTGTTTTGCAAGCTAACATAGGTGTTTGACGTATGGGCAAGCGACTGTTGCCACCCAACAGCTAACTTACATGCAGGCGAGAATGTATGAGAAAACTCCGTCTCTAATCTTGCACTCTGCTTTTTACCATCAACATCGTAGTGTTTGTTGGTCGTTGGCGAAGAGAAACCACGTTGATATTTATTAGCAAAAGCATTGGCAGCAAGCCATACATTAAGCACGTTACGTGCCGAGAAACGTTCTTCGTAATACACTTTAAGGCCTAGTTGGCGTTCGTCACTCTCGTTAAGTGTACGCATGGTGTACGAACTACCATCATCAACGGTGGCGTCTATGGCTCGTTGAGGGAACCTATCCCAATCTAAGGATGTGCGAATGTCTATCGTTCTGCGATTAGTTCTGTTCAGCGTGTAATATAGGGAAAGAAGGTCATCTCGATAGTTTCCGCCCGAAAAACGTCCGTCTATCTTGCGGTCTACCATCAGTCCCGTAGGGTTGTTTATGTGTTCGTCAGTTCGGGTAAAAGCTTTATCAATTCCATTGAGTTTGAAATTGTAGTTAACGCCAAGTTCGTGCACGCCAGTATTAAAGCGAAACCAAAGTGCATCGTCGTTATAATTAGTAGTGAGTGCATTCATGGCATTAAGTCCTAAGCCAACACCACTATCACCACGGCCAGCCACAACATTTATAACCACGGCAACATCAGTTCCGTACTTCACAGATGGAACACGCACCAATTGCACCTTTTTTAGGCGAGAGACAGGCAATGAAAGCAACTCGTCGATGTTGGAAGGTTTTCCATTAATCTCCAAAGCCACACGTCCACCACCTCTTGTGTAATTAAGCGTTCGTTCCACTTGGTCGACAACAATGCCAGGCAAATGCAAATTGCCCAACAAGCTGAATGCGTTTGCCGACCTTTCGCGTTGTGCTTTACTGGGAAAATAACTGTCTGTGGTACCTTGTCTAATCACCCTACGTGCCTCCACTACCACCTCAGGCAGTGCCTTGGTTCGCAGGGTGTCTGTGTGCTCTTGTGCCGCTAGTTCAGCAATGACTGCAACGGCAAGAACAAGGAGTATTATTCGCCCTTTTGTCATAACACGTTTCGTAATTTTACCAAGGAACATTTGTTAAACAGATCAGGTAAGTCTTTAAATAGGTAATTTTGGGCATGAACTACCAAATCTTTGATACATTCACAATAAACAGAAGGGTTATCGAAACCATTCCGTGTAGAATATCGATGCGGAAGTTTTCCACCACCACAAATCTCTTTAATTATGCAATTTCTACATTTGTCACACAAGAATACATCATGATGGGCGTTATAGTAAAGTTTCAAAGTTTCATTACTAAATGTGTCTTCAAAAGAATTTTGAAGAACATTTAAACCTGTATAAGTGAATCCGTCCCCACAAACCTTCATACTATCTACAATCTCAATATTTCCATTTGTTTTGATACCTATAGTAGCATTGTCACGCTGTCCTAAAATTTCATAACCACAATCTTGCCCTAATAACATTTTTACAACACTCTCAAATAAACGTATTATAGGCTTTCTCTCATTATCTTCGTACCAGCATGTAAATAGTTGTAGTAACCAAGAAGACATGCCAGTTGGTATTTCCGAGTCAAAAGTTGTATCAGGAAACAAAAAGTCGGCAGAATCAACACATAAATCTTTAAGATGTTGATACGTCAAATGCGCAGGATAGTCGACATTCATTACACTGAGAACAGATATAGGCAGATCATTCTTCTTCAATAATGAAATGCCTGCAACAATTGAATCATATGCATTACTCCCATCTGACCGAAACACGCGATGGGAAGAGGCCAAACGAGGTCCATCTATTGACACTCCAACTCTAATACCCAAAGAGCAAAATAGGTCTATCCATTCTTGTGTTAAAAGTGTAGCATTGGTTTGTAATCCATATGACACGTGAGTTTTGTGAATGATGTTCTTAACCGTTTCAACAAACATTTTATAGAAGGATTTAGGCTGCAATAAAGGTTCACCTCCATGAAAAATAACAAAAAAATGCGATATATTATTATTCTGGCAATGTTCATTAATTCGCATTACGACCGGCTTAATCAGTTCCTCTGACATTCTGGCCGGTTCTCTCATATATGATTTATCACCTTTATTAAAGACATAACAATAATCACAATTTAAATTGCAGCGCCCACTTACTTTAAGAATTAACTCCGTATACTTCATAGTCTTTATAAATTTACTTAACAAGCATTCACATAGAAAGTCATTATCAAAATTGCATTTGCGTTTATTACATTCATAAACCTTTAAGATGAAGAACAGCAAACGCAACAGACGCAACTTACATTGGTGACATAAACTACCAATAACAAAATAAGCAGCAATGAGGCGAAAATGATAAGTTCACTCCAACTCATATGCCGCTTAAATTAAATTTCTAAGACATTCTAGACTAGACAACGAGTAATCATTTCGTTCTAGGTCCAGGTCCGTAATTCACATAAGTAGATTCCGAATAATTGGGATAGATCGGGGGCATGACAGGCTTGTCCTTAACATCCTTTTCTGAGTCTGAACCATCTGGATCATACGAACGACTTCCACCCACAATACATGACATCTGTTTCTGTGAAAGAAAATCATTAATTCTCGCTTCATTCGCATTCAGTTCTGAATCACAAAGTCTAATTTTCATAACTAAATTGTTTTGGTTGATGTTGATAAATATAAAAACACAGCATTTACACTAAAAGCTAATTGCAAAATTAGAAGAAATAAATGAAATACGCAAATATTCCATAATAATAATTTCACACATTACACCTTTTCATAGCACCCAGAACACTACGAACCATATCACATAAAGTTACCCAACATATTCATAACCTATTCAAATGACAATAATGAAGGCAGTGGTAGTTTCGGGTTAGTAGGGGGTGAACAATATATACGTATTCCACGCGAACTAGACGATACGCCAGTTTGGGACAAAAAAGTGCCCTAAAAAGTTGGTAATCTCGCTATTATTTTGTAACTTTATAGTTGAAAATCAATAACTTACAAAACATATATAGCGATGATTACCACAGACAAAGTTACAGAAATATTTTGTATATTGGATGAGTTCTGCAAGAATTTAGATGCCGAGTTAACTAAAAACCTACATATCGCCCCCATAGACGTGGGATATAAGCGCATGCGAAACCGCAAAGGGCAGATGTCCAAGAGCGAAATCATGATCATCCTGTTGTGCTATCATTTTGGCTCTTTCCGCAACTTCAAGCACTATTATCTCTTCTTCATCAAGGAGCATTTGGCAAGCTACTTCCCTAAGGCCGTGTCCTACACGCGTTTCGTGGAACTCATGCCCCGCGTGTTCTTCGAGCTGATGGCCTTCATGCGCATCCAAGGTTTTGGAAAGTGCACGGGCATTAGTTTCGTGGACAGCACGATGATTCCCGTATGCCACAACATGAGAAGGAATTTCAACAAGGTGTTTGATGGACTTATCAAGAACGGAAAAGGAACAATGGGGTGGTGTCATGGTTTCAAGCTGCACCTGCTATGCAATGATTTTGGTGAAGTGATAACGTTCTGTCTTACAGGAGCAAATGTGGATGACAGGGATAGCAGAGTATGGACGGTGTTTGCAAAGGTCTTGTTTGGGAAGGTCTTCGCTGATAGAGGATACATCAAGCAGGAACTCTTTGAGAGCCTGTTCAGTCAAGATATCCAACTCGTTCATGGGTTCAAGGCTAAGATGAATAACAAACTGATGCCTATGTAGGACAAGATCATGCTGAGGAAAAGATACATCATCGAGTGTATTAACGAACTGCTCAAAAACAAGGCCAACCTTGTTCACTCAAGACACCACTCGACACACAACTTTATCATGAACTTGTGTTCTGCCCTTACAGCATACTGCTTCTTTGAGAACAAGCCAGAGGTACTGCTGGTGTATGTGGGAAAAAAAACAAGGCAGTTGGAACCTTTTTCATGCTAAACTTATCCCGAACTCACGTAATTAATTAATGGAAGAAACCTTTGAGCCGCCATAGATTTACAAATCCAACTATTTATTATAGTTATCCTCCAACAACGTTTCCAAATCCGACTCCTTATAAAGTATCTTCCCTGCAAACTGCGTATAGGGAATAATCCTCCTGTCCCGATAGTCTTGCAGGGTACGGGGGCTGATATACAGCCGCTCGCACACCTCCTTGCCTGTCAGGAAATGCTCACCGCCAAACAGCGGTTTGTGTGTCTGTGCCACTTCCTTTATCCGTCTGTTCATTCCTTCAAGTGCGGACAGCACTACCTGCATATCGTCAGCCTCCATATTTAAGTCTCTTACCTGTTCCATATTCTTCATGTTTATTTGTTGAATTTATTTTTCTCCGCTTTCGATTTCTTTATTTTGGTCTGGAGCAACCTCTCCACGTCCTCACGCTTGTAATAGCACTTATGCCCGATTTGAGAGAATGGCAGCACACCTGTATCGCGATAGTGCTGTAAGGTGCGCTTGCTGATGTTAAGCAACTTGCACACATCACCGTTGTGCAGCCAATCCGTGTGCTGACTCTGTTCTCCGAATGCCTTGTGGCAGGTCTCGGCAAGACAGAGTATCTCATTCCTCAGCCTCGCCCAATTTGAATCCGTAATGATAAAATATCCCATAGTTTTATTGTTATTTTGTTTGTAATTCTGTCTTATTGGTATTGACAATATCTTTGCCTGTTCTGCGTTTCATCGCACGTTTATGTCTGCAAAAGTATGATGAGTTTGTCACACTTCAAAGCAGTAGGGAACAGCAGGGAAATATCGGGAACTTCAAGGAAAAACTAATGCATTTTATCGGCAGCCGTTTGCGCATTCTTTCTCTGTTTTTTTCTTTCACCGGCCGTTTGACGCAAAGATAGGGCGGTGTATGTCCTATTCAATCATTCTTCGTTCAAGTGGCACCTTGTAGCACTCTTGGTGTGGACAAACGCGACCTTATTTCTGTGCTGATTCTATTGTTTGCAATATCGGTGCAGAATACTGCAAACGTGTGCAAAGGGTACACTTCTACCTCTATCTTTCCTTGCTATTTTATCCCCAGTTTTGACTTAATTCGGGCTTAAATCAGTCATTTCTTTTCCTGTCTCCTCAAAAATCCGTGCGATCTTTATTGCGAATGAACGCAACATTATGCAAGCACTCTCCGAATGCTTGGAACTTTCATCTTCTCGTAATAACTTCACTCTCTGAAACCAAACCAAGCATATAATGAAGAAGAATGCAGATAAAAGTAAATCGAAGGGAGGAAACAATATGCCTAAGCAAAGGAAGACTTCCTCCAAAAACGGTGAGATAGAAACTTATCTCTCCTCTT
>OASD01000334.1_pt1 | contig 19966 bp, 13 predicted proteins | sample 1475531 | NCBI WGS metagenome assembly OASD01 (sample SAMEA3360668, study PRJEB22359) | human gut metagenome | biome: ENVO:urban biome; feature: ENVO:human-associated habitat; material: ENVO:feces | place: Bangladesh | collected 2011
TCGCGCCGCAGATCTCCTCTGCATAGCTGTAAAGCTCAAATGCGTCACCCCTATATGTAGACAGAGCCTTCTCGGAAACCACTTTTGGAAAAGCTAATTTTGCCCCAAAAACCACTTTTGGAAAAGCTATTTCGTATCTTCAGCCACCTGAGCAAGTAATACTACAGATCCGCTGTGGATGTTCGGGCTGCTCTACTGATCGGGGTCGTTGGAGAGGCGTGTGAGGAGGTCACGCTCGCGGCGAGGTAGTCCAGCGACTACCAGCTCATAGGAGCGGGTGATGAGGTGCCGGACGATCTCCTCCGGGCAGTCGAGGTCGAGCCGGAGGGAGGTCCAGTGCTTCTTGCTCATATGGTAGGCGGGCATCAGGGCGTCGTACCGGGCGTGGAGCGGTGTCGCCTCCCGGAGGTCGCTCTTGAGGTTCAGGAGCGGATTGCCGTCGTGGTCCTCCAGCACCAGTGCAAAGATCCGCCCCTGCACGCGGTAGAGTACGGCGTCCCACGTCTCCTTGTACTCTTCGATAGCGCCGGGGAGGCTGAGGCAAAGGTCCGGGATGAATGAGTAGTCGCTTCGCATATCCCAAAGGTACAGAGACCTTTGCATAATACCCCATCTGCAGCGTCACTTTCGAGATTCGGGCTTGGTCATGTGCGTAAGCACACTCCCTTCGCCCTCACTCTCAGTTCCTTGCATCTGGGGTGTTCTGCAAAGTCCCTGCCGAAAAAGCACCGCTTTTTCGACGAAAGACCATTTTGCAAAGGTCTTACAGAAGATAAATCAAAAGGGGGGCTGTGTCTCGGCATGAGACGCAGCCCCCCTTTTCGTTGGGTATCAGATGTCGGCCTTGTGGATTAGCCGAAGTTGTCGAAGTAGATCTGCTCGTCCGGTACGCCGAGGTCATCGAGCATCTTGAGCGCGGAGGCGGTCATCGGACCGGGGCCGCACATGTAGTACTCGCAGTCCTCAGGAGCAGGGTGATCCTTGAGATAGGTGTCGTAGAGGCACTGGTGGATGAAGCCGGTGTAGCCGGTCCAGTGGTCTGACTCGGGGGCGGCGGAGAGAGCGATGATGAACTTGAAGTTCTCATTCTCCCGCTCAATCTCGCGGAAGTCCTCCTCGTAGAAGATCTCCATCCGGGAGCGGGCTCCGTAGTAGTAGGAGACCCTACGGGTCGTGTGGGCGGTCTTGAAGAGCCAGAGGATCTGGGCACGGAGCGGAGCCATACCGGCACCACCACCGATGTAGATCATCTCGGCGTCAGAGTTCTCGTTGATGTGGAAGTCTCCGTAGGGACCGCTGAGGCGCACCTTGTCACCCGGCTTGAGGTTGAAGATGTAGGACGACGCGATGCCGGGAGGCACCTTCATCCAGCCACCATTCTTCCGGTCAAAGGGCGGAGTGGCGATGCGGACATTAAGCATGATGATGTCGCCTTCCTCGGGGTAGTTGGCCATAGAGTAGGCACGGGTGGTCTCCTCCTCGTTCTTTGCGGTGAGGGGCCAGAGCTTAAACTTATCCCACTCGCCCTTAAACTTCTCATCCACCTCCATCGTGGAGTAGCTGATGTCGTACTCGGGGATGGTGATCTGGGCGTAGCTACCGGGCTTGAAGTCCATATGCTCGCCCTTGGGCAGTGCGACGACAAATTCCTTGATGAAGGAGGCGACGTTGTGATTGGAGACGACGGTGCAGTCCCACTCCTTGACGCCAAAGACGGACTCCGGTACGCGGACCTTCATATCGTCCTTCACCTTGACCTGGCAGGAGAGGCGCCAGTCGTTCTTGATCTCCTTGCGGGAGAAGTGCGGCACCTCGGTGGCGAGGATCTCGCCTCCGCCCTCCATCACCTGGCAGCGGCACTGACCGCAGGAGCCCTTACCTCCGCAGGCGGAGGAGAGGAAGATGCCTTGATTCTGTAGCGTATTGAGGAGCGTACCACCCATGGGTACGGTGTAGGTCTTGTCGTCATTGACCGTCACCTCGACGTTGCCGACCTTCACGAGCTTCGCCTTGGCGAAGAGGAGGACGATGACGAGGAGCAGGATGACGATGAGGAAGACGGCCACACTCGTCAGGATCGCTGTAGTAGATATTGCAAGTAGCATTTCTTTCTTTTTTCCTTGGGTAAAAAGGGTGATCTCTGACGAGGACTTAGAGGGCGAGACCGGAGAAGCTCATGAAGCCAAAGGCCATGAGACCGGTGATGATGAAGGCGATGCCGAGGCCCTTGAGCGCCTTAGGTACGCGGGAGTACTTCATCCGCTCGCGGATAGCCGCCATGGAGGCGATGGCGAGGGCCCAGCCGATGCCGGAGCCGAAGCCGTAGGTGAGGGCGTGTCCCACGGTGGGGAAGGCACGCTGCTGCATGAAGAGCGATCCGCCGAGGATGGCGCAATTGACCGCGATCAGGGGCAGGAAGATGCCGAGTGAGTTGTAGAGCGCTGGGCTGTACCGCTCCACCACCATCTCCACAAGCTGCACAAAGGAGGCGATGACGGCGATGAAGATCAGCAGGCTGAGGAAGCTCAGGTCTACGGAGGCAAATTGCGGGCCGAGCCAGGAGAGGGCTCCGGGCTTGAGGATATAATTCTCGAGCAGCCAGTTGATCGGTACGGTGAGGGTCATGACGAAGATGACGGCGGCACCGAGTCCGATGGAGGTCTTCACACTCTTCGAGATGGCGAGGAAAGAGCACATCCCGAGGAAGTAGGCGAAGATCATGTTATCCACGAAGATCGACCGGACGAAAAGGCTTAGATATTCTCCCATAATGATAATCGATTGTTCTCTATGTGATACACTTGAGCCTTAGGGCTTACTCCTCCTCCCACAGCTCGTGGTGACGGCTGCGGTGGACCCAGATGATGCAGGCGATCAGGATCAGCGCCATCGGCGGCAGGATCATAAGGCCGTTATTCATATAGCCGGCGGCATAGAAGCTGTCGGGGATCACCTGATAGCCGAGGAGCGTGCCGGAGCCGAAGAGCTCACGGAAGAAGCCGATGATGACGAGGATGATGCCGTAGCCGACACCATTGCCGATACCGTCGAGGAAGGACTGCCAGGGACCGTGGGCGAGGGCAAAGGCCTCGAGCCGACCCATAAGGATGCAGTTGGTGATGATCAGTCCGACAAAGACGGAGAGCTGCTTATTGAGGTCATAGGCGTAGGCCTTGAGTACCTCGCTGATCACAGTCACGAGGGCGGCGACGACGACCAGCTGCACGATCATACGGATGGAGTTGGGGATCGTCTTGCGGAGGAGGGAGATGATGACGTTGCCGAAGGCGACGACGATTGTCACCGAGAGCGCCATCACGATGGCGGGCTCAAGCTTTGAGGTGACCGCGAGAGCGGAGCAGATGCCGAGCACCTGGACGATCACGGGGTTATTGCCACTGATCGGTCCGAGGAGGATGTCCTTATTCTTTAGCTTTGACATAATCAGTTATTCTGCTGCTTGAGGTTATTGAGGAAGGGCTCATACTGCGTCAGCACGTCGAGGAGCATGTTATTGACTCCCTTAGAGGTGAGCGTGCCGCCGGAGATGCCGTCGACATAGTCGCGACTCTCATCCGTCTTGCCGTGCTTGACGACGGCGATGGAGGTGAAGCTCCCATCACGGTAGAGGTGCTTGTCGCGGAATTGTCCGCTGAAGGGCTCGTGCGTGATCTCAGCACCGAGACCGGGGGTCTCGCTGGCGTGGCTGAAGTCTGCCCCGAGGACGTTGTCCCCGTCACCTGCGACGGAGATGTAGCCCCATATCGGGCCCCAGAGGCCGGCGCCGTAGAGTGCCATGACGTAGGCCTTCTGTCCGTCGAGCGTGGCCTCAAAGACCGGGTAGCTCTCCTGCTCGGCAGGAGAGCGGAGCTCGGCGATGTCGTAGCTGAATGCGGGATCGTTCGTGCCGGTACCGCGGGTCTCCTCGATGACGTTGCCCTCGCGATCGATGAGGTAGGCGTCGGTGATGGTAGCATTGTAGGTGTCGATCACCTTATCCTTAGCCACCCCGGAGATGCCGAGGGAGCGGAGGATCTGCTCCATCTTGTCGATATTCTGATTGTCGATCTGTCGATCCTTGAGGGACTGTGAGGTGAAGGCGAGCCCTACGGCCACCAGGATGACCATCACAGACGCATAGAGGATCACATAACCGTTGTTTTCCTTATTCATAGTCTTTTATCGTCCTTCAGGGATTACTTGGAGATCGCCTCAGCGTGAACGGCGGCCGCCTTATTGGCGCGCTTCGTGCGACGGCTGACATTAGCTTCCACGACGAAGTAGTCGATCAGCGGGGCGAGGGCATTCATCAGCAGGATCGAGAGCATCATACCCTCGGGGTAGCCGGGGTTGAGCACACGGACGCAGATGGCGAAGAAGCCGATCAGGAGACCGTAGATCCACTTACCTGTCTCGGTGCGGCTGGCGGTGACCGGGTCGGTCGCCATAAAGACGGCACCGAAGGCGAAGCCTCCCAGCATCAGGTGACTCCAGGCGGGCAGGGTCATGGCGGGGGTGGCGCCGATGGCATTGAACATCAGTGCCGTCAGGAAGCCGCCACCAAAGGTGGCTACCATGATCTTCCAGCTGGCGATGCCGGTGCAGAGGAGGATCAGCGCACCGATGGCGATGGCGATGATCGAGGTCTCACCGATCGATCCGGGCATCAGTCCGGAGATCATGTCCCACGAGGTGAGGGGCTGACCGAGCGCTGTCGTGAGCGTGCCGGCGGTCTCCTCCGTCCAGGTGGCTACCTGACCGAGCGGGGTGGCACCGGTAAAGCCGTCCACCACCTGGTCGCTGCCGCCAAAGCCGAGCGCCCGACCGGTCGGTACCCAGACGTCTCCGGACATCTTGCTCGGGTAGGAGAAGAAGAGGAAGGCGCGGGTGACGAGGGCGACATTGAAGATATTGTATCCGCTGCCGCCGAAGACCACCTTAGCAAAGATGACCGAGAAGACGATCGCCAGAGCGAGCATCCAGAGCGGCACGCTCCATGGCACGATCAGCGGGATGAGGAATCCGGTGACGAGGTAGCCCTCGGAGATCTCCTCGTCCTTGATCTGCGCGTCGGCAAATTCGATCGCCAGACCGACGATGTAGGAGACGAGGAAGCGGGGCAGGAAGGCGAGAAGACCGTACCATAGGCAGCTCCAGAAGCCATACTCGGCCAGCTGACCTGTCACAAGGAAGTGCTGGTAGCCGAGGTTGTACATACCGAAGAGGGCGCACGGGATCAGCGCCAGCACCACGGTGATCATCGCACGCTTCATGTCGATGCTGTCGTGGATGTGTACGCCGCGACGACTTGTCTCCGTGGGCACGAAGAGGAAGGTGCCAAAGCCCTCATAGAGCGACTTCGCCCAGTGCATCGGCTTACCCTTCTCAAACTTCGGTGCTAAGTTGTCGAACTTTTTCTTAAAAGAATTCATGTATGTCTCTACTATGGGATTGTGTGGCGTGAGCACTCACGCCGGTCCATCGATCAATTCATCTCCTTATAGAGCTGGTCCAGACCATCGCGAACGATAGCCTGCAGGGGCAGCTTGGAGGTGTCGACAAATTCGCACAGAGCGAAGTCCTCCGGCACCACCTCGTAGATACCCAGCTGCTCCATCCGCTCGATGTCAAAGGTGATGATCGCGCGGATCAGTTGCTCGGGGAAGATGTCCATCGGGAAGACCTTGTCGTACTCGTTGCTAAACATCAGCGGGCGCTCCGAGCCGTGGAGGCGGGCATCGATGGCATACTTCCGCTTCCCGGTGAGCCAGGAGGTGAAGGTCCGCGAGACGGAGTACTTGTCCAGTCCCGGAGCCATCCAGCCGAAGAGCTCCACCGTCTCGTCCCCCTCGGGGATCGCGGTGATGATATTGGTCTGAGTGGAGAGGAAGGGGTGGCTCTCAGTCACCTGCAGTCCGGTGAGTACGTCGCCGTCGATGAGACGGAGGTGCTCAGCCGTGTGGGCGATCTTGTCGGAGACGATCTCCTCGATCCGAGCACCGGCGCGGACGACGGTGATCCCTCTCTTCTCCATCCAGGTGCCAGCACAGGCGACACGCTTCGTCAGGTCTACGTGACCGGTGGTGAGGAAGCGTCCCAGCAGGGCCATCTCCGTCACGGAGAGGGTCCAGATGACCTCGCCCTGATTGATCGGGCGGGTATGATTGATCAGCACGCCCACGTTGCCGGCAGGGTGGGGACCCTTCACCTCATACTCGCGGACACCCTTCAGCCCCAGAGCCTCGCCGGGCGCATAGCCCATATAGACATCGCCCTCGGTGAGCTTACTCAGCACATCGGCAGCGATCTGGAGATACTTCTTGTCCTCTCCGAGGAGCGCCATCGTATCGGGCAGGAGCGGGGCGGTGAAGTTGGCGGTGACATAGATGTCCCGCGGTCTCTCTGTTGGGTCCGGCACCATATCGTAGGGGCGCTTACGGAGGAGAGCGAGCATACCGCTCTGCATCAGGAGCGAGAGGAGCTCCTCACGGCTCCGCGAGGTGACGTCCGTCACATCGAAGTCCTTATACGTTACGTCGGCGTCTGCCTTGATCTCGACGTAGAGGATCTTACGCTTCGCACCGCGCACCACCTGCACCACCTCGCCGCTGACGGGGGAGACGAGGACCATCTCCGGGCAGGACTTGTGGTAGAGGACAGGACTGCCGGCCATTACACGATCGCCTACCTGCACAGACAGGCGGGGCTGTAGCCCCGGGAAGGATGTCGGACTAACGCCATAGGACGACCCGACAGAGGAGGGGATCACCTCCTCAGATGCGTCGCCAGCCAGTCGTATGTCGAGACCCTTCTTGATACTGATCTCTTGAGCCATATACTATCGCTACTCTATTTTTTGGGATTTCTGTCTTTATTGTACTAATGACACGCAAAGGTACCTATTTATTTTAGAAAAAAATATCCAATTGTCCTCCCCTCCAGGGCTGACGCATTTGAGTTTTACCACTATGAAAGAAGCACCTCTCTGAGGTGCTTTGCGCCATTGGGTTTGCGGATGGTGGCATGGCGGTGGTCCGGGGAGGGAGAGCTGGAGAGGGAGGGAGGCCGGAGAGGGAGGACCGGAGAGGGCTGGCGTCCGACTTGTCCGACCCGTCCGATAGACTCCAGCCTTGCCCAGCCTCGTCCGATAGACTCCAGCCTCGCCCAGCCTCGTCCGAGAGAGCCTTGATTTTCCCCCTCGCTCTCACGGGCAATTCTTTTACCGATATTAGAGATCTCTAATATCGGTATTAGTGATCTCTAATACCGGTATTAGTTTTGTGCGAGAGCGACCGCACAAAAAAAAGCTCACCACCCTGTAAGTCGTCAGAGTGGGGAGCCCCCATCACGATGCTTATGGAAAAGCTTTGTCGTAGCTCACAGGTACCCCTTTCCTGAAGCATCTCATAGGATAGAGCCTCCTCCCCACCCCGAGGGCGGGGGTCTCCCTGCAGCATCTCCTCGGGACACCTTTTCCGGAAGAGGCAGCGAGGAGCGCCCTGGGTGGAGCGCTCCTCGCTGAGAGCGGGTGGGGGCTTCCTGTATGAGAGAGCAGCCCTGCATCCACGAGGATGAAGGGCTGCTCTCAGTCAGCTAATAAGCCGATGCTATTGATCAGCGACGAATGTACTTCTCCCAGTCGCTCTCCTGCACGTTATTGAAGGGTCTCACAACGACCGGGGAGCTTCTGTGGATATCAGCCTGATACCTCTCCTCCGGAGCACCGGTCCCGAATGTGAACAGAAATACAGGATAGTGGGCCTGAGCAATGTACGAGGTGGCAACAGCAAAAGGTACCTGCCCTGTCCCGGATGTACTATTGCCACTCCACACACCAAATAGGGTCTCCATAGTGCCATTGAAGGTGTTATAGATGCGAGTTGCTGTTCCATCCATCATAAACACAGCATTATTCATCCGCATTCGATCAGCGTTTACCCTATTGTCTCCCCAGAACATCCTGGTGGAGCTGTAGCCCGGGATCGGGATACGGAATCCATAGGGGCATGGATCGAAGACCGTCTTAGTCAGGACGCGCATAATGTCCGTTCGCTGAGAGCACGATGACTCATTACCCACCGGTGAGCCTCCGCCCCATAAGCCGTAAGCGCCGAAGGACGAGGTCCCACCGAGGGATATATTGGTATTGAGCGTCTTGCCTCCCTCTGTCAGCCACTGGTGACCACCGGCATTACCTACAAGGACCATCGGATACTCAATGGACTCTCGCAGGGAGATCGTGGTTGACTTAAGGAGCTTAAAGCTCACTTGCCTTCCGTTATGACCAACGAACCGGGTCGGTCTTCCGATGGCATTGATATAGCGCGGGAATGGATCCTTACGACCAAACTGGTAGTGCATTCCGACGCGTCTGTAATTAAGATCTCGTAGATTTCGATTGTTTTGTACAAAACCAGCTGTATTCTTCCACTCCTGCGGGATATCAAAGGCACCGAGTGCATAGGGCCATACCTTCACGTCGTAGGACCAGTCGGTACCATAGTTCTGCGGCTCCTTGGCACTATCCCTATGTAAGTAAGTGATTGTCTTTCGATCAATTGCCGATTGATCTCCCTTATCTAAGGGGATCTCCCCCGGGCGATAGAGTATCAGGTGGAAGCTCCAGAGGATAACGTCCTTGCCTTGCTCTGCCGGGTCCAGGAGCGAGGCGCGGTGGTTATCCACTCTCTTCTTGTCCTTATCTCGGACACAGAAGACGAGATTGCCGTAGTTATCAGCTCCATCATCACCGGGCAGCACATAGGCGTATCGCTCACCCTTTATCTCCACCGGGACCAAGAGCTTCAGCGGGGCAGTACCATCCTGCTTAATAGGGTTGCGTGCAGGCTCAGACCCCTTCTCAGTCACGCTCTGGATGTCTGTCCAAAGCACCTCCAGAGAGATATTGTCGTCGTCATCGAGGCGATTGAGCTGATTGCGCTGCTTATAGGACTCCCAATTCTCAAATGGGTCGATCTTGGCGGTCTTGTCGTTTTTGTGCTGGTAATTATCATCCACCCATCCGAAGGGGGTATCGAAGTTTTCCTCGTAATAGCGGGCTGCGTGATTGATCCTCCTCTCAATAGGGATAAGCAGACCGGTCTCGCCTAAGGTGATGGGATAGGAATTGGCCTCCGGGAGGAAGTAGCCTGCGACAAAATTGGTCTGGATCTTAGTGACCTTATCTTGATTGGCCAGCTGCTTATTGTAGAGCGGGAACTTCCACTCCAGTGACTTCATTGTGGTACAAGCGACCCACATCACGTGACCATAGATGATCTTGAGGGCATCGGCCTCTGCTGCCCTAAACTTGAGCGGAGATCCATTTGGCGTGGGGGCTTCCTCTGTCTTCACGCTCTTCCAGTTATTCATCGTGTTGCTTGAGTCGTAGTCAAGCTTAACGAACTTACCATCCTTATCATAGTACCCGGTGACGATGGCGAACTTAGAGGACCCGTCGGCATTGGCATTCTCGTCACTCCGTGCGGACTTGTCGATCATCTGATTATCCATCCAGATGATGTAGGGGATGTTGCTGCGGACGTAGAACTGCTTGTCCGTACCATTCATGAAGTAGGTGGCAGCACCGCCCTCCCCTAGCATAGGATTGGTAAGATCCTCGTCCTCGTAGAAGACGATATTGTACTCAGTCTGAATGATCGAGAGCGTTGCCTCAGCCTTCTCACCAGATTGCTCGGTGATGAAGTGGTACTTATTCTGTCGCGTCTCGAAGGGATTCTTTGGGTTTTTGAGAGGTTCTGCGGTGACCTCAAACTCATAGACTCCCGCGGAGACTTCCTTAGCTGTCTCTATAGGCGGTCGTGAGGGTGAGGCCGCAGGAGCGCCGGTAAAGGTAAAGGGTGCCCTGGTCTCATCATTTACAGCTGAGATACGTGCGGCAGGTGTGACCCTGACGTAGAACTTCATCTTCCCTACCGTGTAATTATTGTCGGGCGTATCCTTACCTCGCTCGTCGAGCTCGATGTACTGGAGCTCCTGGGTACACTCGGGGTCAGAGAAGATCTCTATCCTTAGGTCAAGGGTATTGAGCTGAGTGATGTCGAGATTCCAGCGCATACGACCGGCTTGGATATAGGCTCCGGAGAAGTCTCTCTGCTCCGTCGTGGACTTAGTCACCTCGAAGGTCACGATCTTCTCATCGGTAGCATCGGTAGCACCGGGGTCGCTGGGCTCAATCTTGAACTTGACCCAGTCAGGTAGTCCCTTTACCTCAAAGCCCCCGGGCCATGAGGTCTGGACCTTGGTGGAGAAGGTGCCGCCATTCTTGTGAAACAGCAGCTTATCATTCTGCACGCCGAGCATATACTGGCCGTCGTAGACGACATTGGAGAGTGTAGACTCGTCCCATACCACGACGTTGTACATGATGTTGGCAGCCGGACCCTTCTTGGCCTCGTCTTCGCTGTCGAAGCCGAGGCCACCGATATTCGTAACATTGACCTTGTAGCGGAAGTTACGCAGCAGCGATAGGTAGGTATACTCTGCAGTAGCCTCCTTACCATTCTTCTCGAGGAAGTCAACGCGGAAGTAGGTCTCCCCGGAAGCAGTACCATCAGTCTGCTTGTAGGAGAGCTTGAGGATCAGATAGGGGCGGGAGAGGTAGACCTTCTCAGTACCCGGTGTGGTCGATGCTCCGGCACTGGCGCTGGTCGGCTCGGGATTAATCGTCTCGGGGACGTAGATGGTGCGCTTAAGGAGATTATTCGTCGCCGTATAGGTGAGGGCATCCTCGTGCTTAGTGGGAGTGGTAGGCTGGGTAACCTTGTTGGCCTTGGGCTTATCTTCATCGAGATCGTAATTGTCGGCATCGGGAGCAATGCGTCCGTTCTTGGCTGCGTTGTAGAGCTTCACCTCCAATAGGCTCCACTGGACCTTCATAGACTTCCTGGTTTTAGGGTCGACAATGTCGGAGGTGAGCGTCTGTGATTTCTCATCAAAGTCCCCATCCTTGCCAGCGGTACCCTTTGCTGTCATATTGAGCCCGACGTCTATACGTGCCACTGCGCGGAGCAAGTGGATGGTACCGATGGTCCGTACAGCGGATACATCGGGATCGATAGTCTGCTGTGCGAGCTCGCCCCACATAGGGAGTCCCGTCTTGGTGAAGTCTGTGTCGGCGGTGACGGTGTACTCAAAGTTCTTTAGCACCTCAGCTTTAGTCCCTGAGACCTTCTTCACTTTATCTTCTTCAGATAGGTTGGCAAGGACGACAAAGGTAAGTCCCTCTCCAGGAAGAGCGAGGAAGGTGATTTCTCCCTGCTGATGGTCCCCGTTTGAGGGGGTGATCTTTGTCACCTTGGCATCTCTGAGATACTCTCCGGTACTCTTAAAGATCATCACGCGGGTGGTGGCGGGCTTGAATTCACTCTCCTGATCTACGGTGAGTGCGGCGCGAGTGGTGGGAGTCCTGAGTGCAGGGGTGTCATAGGTGAGAGACACCGTGACAGCGCCATCCAGTCGATCACTGCCGCCATCCCCGATCTGCTCCGGAGAGGCGGGATCCGGCTGGGTGCGATCCAGTAGCGTGTCTCGACATCCGACAAGGGAGAGCGCCAGCAGGAGCAGAGCCCCCAGCGAAGCGACATATCTCGAGTAAAAGGGTTTCATGTCAGTATATGTATGTATCATTATTATATCAATGTATCATCAGCGAGACAGCCATAGGTAGTCCTGTGGAGTCTGCGCGAATAGGCTATTCGGATAATCTCTTACCAAGGGATGTCCACCGGCTTATCCTCCCACGTCTCGACGATGTACGGCACGACACCCGACGGGGTCTGCTTAAACTTGATGTGGAGGTTGTACCAGGTGTTGCGGTGTACCTCCAGGAGGCCGGTCTCGGAGTTTTTCTCGCCGTAGGGCAGCTCAAAGACCTTGGTGCCGCGTGTCTCACTGGCCTTGCCGGTCTTAGGATCAAACTGACTGAGCACCACGTAGATGGTATTAGGCTTGTCACCTAAATTCTCAGGGACAAAGAAAGCGTTATATCCCACTCGATCCGCTGTCATATAGCCACGATCATTGACGCCTCCGCCCTTCCAGGTAGTTAAGTTATTTCGGTAGTCCCAATAGGCGGGGATGACTTTCTGCTTCTCGCCCTTAGGCACCAAGGGACCTAAGTTTTGGGTCATGAAAGTCTGTATGGCATCCCAGTTGTTGGGGACGATGGAGACAACATTTGGCATCTTGGCCCAATACACCTCATCCACAAAATAATCAAAGTCTGAGGATACCTGACTGGGGAGATCCCAGCCAACGGTGACTACGGCAACAGCGCGCTCAAGGTAGATGGTATTGATCTCCTTGGGGGTATCGCTCTTCTTCTCAGAGCCTATGAGCTTATCTTTGTTGGCTGAGGAATCAACATTGTAGAGCCGCCCATACATAGGGATGTAGGCACTCTCGAATATTGAGCTATCCGGATCTCTATCGTATGAATAATTAACGGGCTTCCATCCTTCATTGGCACCGGGACCGAAGTAATCCTTAGTCTTTGCTAATCTTTCCTTCCACTGAGCAAGGTACGTCGCAGAGTACATTGCTTCGGTCTCCGTCACAGGAATAAAGGGGCTACTCAGATCAAGATAGCCGTATTCTTTACTCCAAAAGTCTGCCTTAAGGTAAGAATTAGCAAGGAAAGTGAGTGTACCATCCTTAGGCAAGCTATAAAAGGTGATGGTGACTTCGCTATTCTCATCTGTGCGAGATCCTGACGAGATGCCTCCCTGATAAGGGACAGGAATATTTCCGGTTACTTTATAGTCCTCGTCGCTCAGCTCCGGGATGTGAATGTTTCGGATCCAGTCTGACTTATAGACTTGTGCACCGCCACTCTCACCATAGATATAGAACTCAGGGGTCTTATGGCTCACTGTCTTACTTGGAGCACTATTCACCGTCGCATTCTCCTTATCCTCTTTGGTGTAGTCCCGACTGAGGTCCCCCACAGCGCGCGTGACGGCCTCTACAGGGCGTATCTGCTTATTGGGACCTACGAGGAAGGAGACGGTAAGGGGCTTCTCCAGCTTATATGTGCTGGGCGTCTCCTCACCCTGCGTCGGCTCTACCAAGTCGATGGTACTCTTCTGGCAGGAGTGGAGCAGCGGGAAAGCGAGTGCTACTATAAGAGACGAGAAAGTATGTGTTGTCTTCATGGCTTATCTTGTTTCCAAAGTGGATCTACACCCTCATCGTCTGGATTAACCTCAAACGTCTGATCCACACGCTTCCAAGGATAAACCAGCACCCCACTCTGCTGTACCTGCAGCTCGTCGCCGTAGAAGGTGAGGTCGATGTCGTAGATCGTATTGCGGCGGATGGAGTAGTAGTCTGAGGCACCGGTCTCGTTGTGGAGCGGGATGCGGTAGACGTAGTCCTTACTATCGGAGAGACGCCGGAAGGTCAGCTCGATGCGGACAGAGGAGGCTCCTGCCTCGGTCTCGCCTACCTGCCCGAGATAGAGGCTGGGGAGGTAGAGGTGGTAGGGATTCTCGTCGGTGTCATTCCAGACTTTGGTGTAGAAGAGTGGCGTGTGCCAGAGCTTCCGGAGGCCTCCCTTGGTGCCGTTATTGATAACATTCTGCCACGCCTGGGACTCGGATAGGTTACTTCCGTCCTCCCATCCGTTAGAGGTGATGCCCTTATCCGCAAGTATGGTAGGGGAAGTATAGCCCACAGACCGGACAACCTCCTCGAGTGCGGTGTACTCTCCGGCGGAGGGCAGGATGGGATAGGAGTAGCTGGTCCCACTCGCAGCGGTGGTCGCAAGGATCCTCATCCCCTTGAGTCGATAGTCGGAGGGACGACGAAGGGTCTCTGTGCCACTCTTGTCCTTGTGAGACTGGAGGTACTCACCGCCCTTACTCTCTGTCGTGGTGAGGAAGAGATCGACCCGGGCAAAGATGCGCTCCATATTAATCACCGGCTCTAAGGGCTTGGTCGGTGCCTCTGAGGGCACGGTGATCACCTGCTGCCCGAGGATCGGGAAATCCTGATGCTTAGAACTATTGCCAATGTAGACCTCTGTCTGATCCGGTCTAGCGACAAAGGTACGGTTGCTGTGAGTAAGACCCATAAGTGCACTAACTGTCACAGTTCCCTTATCCTTTGCAGCATTCCGGAGTGCAACAGAATTAGCCACGGTGATAAAGGTGTAGCGACCCGGCTTAAGGGCCAGCTCCATGACCGCCTCTCCGTCGTTATTGGTAGTAAAGGACTTGGCCACCACATTGGTTCCATTAAGCTTATCTCCGGTTATACCACTATCATCTCCTGACCCGTAGTAATAGATCACCTGCGAGGCCTCTGAGCCAAACTCGGGGATGACAAAGAGGAAGATGTCACGGATCGCCTTCTCACCACCCTCAGCATCCCTGGTGAGCTTCTCAAAAGTATCGGTAGCGGTGCTGGTATTGACCACTACAGCACGAGTGCCGGTGTGGGTACCGGCGTAGCCCTCCACCGCCGCCATGATGCGCACGGTGCGGGGGCAGGCGGCGTCTATCTCCTCCTGGGTGGGAACCAAGCTGCTGTGGCACGCACCGAGGACGAGCAGGGCTGTGGCGAGGAGCGCTGACCGGCAGAGCCGCCTCAGGAGAGGGGCTGTGTATATGCTGTGATTGCTATTCATGCTATTCTCACTCGTTATTTCGTTTTGCCCAGCAGATCGTAGGACTGGTGGATGTAATTCCACTTGAGCACCGTTGCCTTGACCCTGATGGTGATCTCCGGATTGTTGATCGGTGGGATCTCAGGATCGGGATCGGGCTCGAGGGGGTTGTCGTCGGGCTTAGGGATGTAGGGATCTTTGGGATCGACCGGGTCGTAATTGTACCCCAGACCATTGACTCCCTGTATCTCGAGGTCGTAGATGTTATTGCGTCGGGTATCGCAGTTGTAGATCTTATTGGGCTCGCCCTGAGCATTGAGGGGCGTGAGGTAGACCATCCGCCCACCGGCATACTTCCGGGCGCTCTTATTGCCATCTGCCCTGGCAGCGAGGAGCGTATCGTAGATGATGCCATTGGCTCCGACGTAGAAGGTGCCGGGCGTGTCGTGCATCAGGAAGAACGTATCTCCCTCGTGAGAGTCCATCAGATCAGGTATGGAGAAGCGTGACGAATCGAAGAGCTCCTTTTTCTTCGCCATATCCCAACTCGGTATCTCCGTGACACAGATCCAGTACCAGCGATCCTTCATAAAGTCCTCCGAAGAAGCATCCTTAACGTGCTTCCTCATCTTTTCCCAAGTCTCTAAACTCCTCTTAAAGGTACCGGGCGCATTTGGCAACTCAGATGTCGTGAGCTTCCGTGCATCTTTCTCTGTGTAGACCACGCGACTCATAGCAGAGAAGTAGGGGAAGGCCTTCTCATTGAACTCGCCTCTCTTTCCCTTGCTTATCTTGCCGAGGTCACCATAGACCTTGGCATAGGTGACCTTGTCGTAGCCGATCGTGCGGGGATAGGGTTTGCTCTGCCCCTTGGTCTCCTCGAGTGCATGCTCGTAGAAGTAGATCCCGTCGGCGACAGACTGCTTCCCGCTCGCTGTTGCTGACAGCTTCTTCCAGGCAAAGTTGCCTTTGTCATCGGGATTCTTGATCACATCCGAGAGCTTCATCAGGCCGCTCTCAGCGGAGGCGGTGCTGAGTCCATCGTAAAGGCCATCTATCCCCATGGTGCGCTCACCGGCATGATATCGGTAGAGGTAGACCTGCTTGCCGCTACCGGCGACAGCCCAGTGCAGGTTGGCGATCGTGCCGGGGACCCCGGTGGGGGTAAAGCCGGACTTCTTGTAGAGCTGAGCCTTGGAGACGACACGCTCGACAGGGAGAGGCTCATCCTTGGGGAAGACATTATCGCCCGGTCTTGCCGGTGTCACCACATCGGGCTTGATATCGGCACTGAGATTGACAGCTCCGGTCATGGTGAAGCCTTTCTCATCCATCAGTAGGCTGATCTGATCGAGACCTATAGTGGTCTGCTCACTGCGCGAGAGGGTATTCAGGGGGAGGGTGTGACCATTGAGGAGGATGGTGTAGTCTCTCTTCTCAGAGGGATTCTGCACCCCATTGACCTTAAACGTCGCTTGGTAGATGGGTGCATTCCTCGTGTCGGGGGTAGCCTGCATCCAGCCCTCCTTGGCGAGCCAGAGGTTGAGCATATGGACCGCTCCCTCTCCGCTCCCATTGAGCGGATCAGCATTACTCTCCGAGACAGCACGAGGGGACATGGTGCCAATGACCGAAGTACGGAGAGTGACCATAGTCGACGAGGTGCTCTCCGTCGCGGGCTCACTTGTGGAGACGTTGCTGCGACACCCGGAGGCGAGGAGCAGCGTCAGCGCAAGGAGAGGGGTCGCTATGTAGTGGTCGAAATATCTCATGGCAGTCATCACTTCAGTATCACGTTCCGGTAAACCAAGTTCCACTGCTTGACAGTGACGGCGACCATCATCCAGGTCCCTTGGTCGGTAGGCTCAAGCTCGACGATCATATCAATAGGGCGCCGGCAGAAGTTGACCTTCATCCGAGGGGTGAGATGGAAGTAGTCACCGAAGGTGGTCTCGTAAAGGACCTTACCCTCGCTGTCGCTCAGTGCCAGCTTCGTCTCCGCTGCTCTGTCAGCGACAATGCGGAAGAGATCCATCGACACTGTACCAAATACCTCATCGCTGACGACGTGAAGGGGCTGACGGTAGGTCACCTCACCGGCCTGGGGGAGACCACTTGCGAGGAGGGCATTCTCCGGCGTGGTCACCTCGAGGGTGTAGGCTCCGGCGGGGAGGCCCTTGACGGAGAAATTGAGCGTATGGAGCTTCTCCTCCATCCCCATCACCAATGTATCGGTGACGGTACCTCGGGACGCATAGCCGGTATTGTCGTACTTGTCACTGATCCCGTACCAGATATCCGGCAGGTCAGCGTGCGTCTGCGGGGTCGTCTCGAGGGCGAGGAGCAGCTGATCTATAGAGGTAACCTCATCGAGACGATAGGGGGTGAAGTCCTCGGCAAGGAGCGAGACAAAGGTGAGCTTACCATACTCTCTCACCACCACATCACAGAAGGAGTTCGCTGTGGTAGGAGGCGTCTTCTGCTCGGGTAGCTCCAGCTTGACCCTCGAGCCATCGGTGCGGAAGGCCATCACACGGAAGTCCCTTCCCTTGGCAAGCGGGGCATACTTATCGGGCACAGAGCCCCCGCACGGAACAGCGTACTGCATCTGCAGCCTGACGATCTGCGGACAGTCGCTCAGATCCTCGTAGACGCAGGGGTGACACCCGGTTAGGAGTAATCCCATCACTCCGAGCAGCGAGGTAACTATCGTGAGTGGTAAAAGTCTCTTCCTCATATCTGTCTCATGGTTTCCCATGCACTTACATTTTCAAAGCTTCGCTCTCCCTTAGTGGATGGGGGGAGTCATTCTCTATATCGTGGGCAGGTGGGCGGTCAAGCCCGCCTGCCCTATGCCGGCTAAGCGCCGGACTTAATCGGGAAGATCTCTCGTGAGAGATGATCAGTGCTTAGAGAGGGTAACGTCGCGATCAACAACGTTCCAGGGGAGGATCTGCGTGAAGAATGCAGCGAAGGTCTCAGCCTCGTCCCAAGAGGGATCACCACCATCAGGAGGAGTGGTAGGCTCGTCGGGGTTATTGGGCTTCGGGATGTTCGGATCCTCGGTATCGTTCGGGTCGTAGTTCATACCAACCTTCTCGAAGGCAGTAACGTTAACGACGTAGATGTTGTTACGGCGAGTATCAGCGTAGATAGTGGTCTTACCACTCTTGACCTGGTTCCAGGGCATACGATAGACGCACTTACCATTCTCGTACATGTAAGACTTCTGACCGGGAGCGGTAACGCTAAGCTTAGCAGCCTCTGCGCTGGCGTAGAAGACACCATCGGTCTCACCGAGGAAGAAGGAAGTACCGGGAGCGAAGCTCTCAGCCTTGACGAGAGTCTGCACTACAACACCCTCCTGACCACCGTCAGCCTGATCCTTAGGCTCGGCGGTAGCGGGATCAAAGTACTTATTGGTGCCCTTCTGTGCCTTAAAGACATTCTTGATGGTCATGACCTCCTTCGGAGTGTATACACCGTATACCTTAGCATATGCGTTACGGTGTGCACCGAGGTTAGCCGCATCTGCAGGGTTGGCAACGGAGTTCTCGAAGAAGTAGTAACCGGCCTTAGCGAAAGGCGTGCTGTAGTCAGCCACCTTAGCAACGAGAGCGCGGTCAGTCAGCTCAGCGAACTGGAACTTCTCACGATTAGCCTTATCCGTGGTGGCGTCATCGTCATAGGTTGCAGTGGTAACTACACCATCTACGAGAGACTTGAAGTTAGCATACTTATTAGCAGCACCCATCTTGCGCTCACCGGCGTAGTTTCCGAAGACGTAGGTCTTCTTAGCACCCATGGCACCACCATACTTCAGCCCGGTGAGGTCACCGAGGTTGTCCGTGGTAGTAATAGCCTCAGAGGTGTTGAGAGGAGTGGTGACGATACCCTGAGCCACGACGCGCTCAGCATTCAGCTGGAAGCCGTTCTTATTCTCATCGGGAGCGTTGAGAGCATTGACATCCTCCTCGCTGATCTTGGGCTGTACGACGAAGGTGGCGACCTTAGAGGTCATAACGAAGCCCTTGGTGTCATCAGCATAGGTTGCAGCAGTCTCTGTATCAGCAGAAACAAACTCAGCAGCAGCGTTGACAACTCCGGGCAGAGTGATGCCACCCTTGTTGAGTACAAGAGCGAAGGCACGAGATCCTGCCTTGGTCTTGAATGCATTGGTCTTGTAGTACTCACCTATCTGCTTGAAGTCAGTACCAAGGGTGGTGAACTCCAGAGTAGGCTCGTTAGAGATCAGAGAGATGCTCTTGACAGCACCCTCCTCGGCACGACCTACATTGTCAGTCTCAGCACGAAGCTCGTTGCCGGCGCCGATGGTGAGAGAGGCGTAGGTGTTGCCCTGAGCGACCTCAGGGGTAGCCTCGTTGTTGGTTTTGTTGCAGGCAGCGAAGCTGAGAGCTACGAGAGCCGCTGCAACGGTAGTTGTTACTTTTCTCATAATTGTTTTGAGTTAGTGAAAAAGAAACTGTTGTTAGTAATATAGTAATGTAATTTCAGTCGTATCGGACGGCGCTTATTATCGGACGAGTCGGACAGTGCGATGTGAAGTCCTAATATATGTCAAGTAGTCTACCGGGCACCGCTGTGCCCGGTAGATAAGTCCCTATCAGAGGCTCTCGAGGAGCTTGCGGAGCTCGGCGAGGTTGTCGGCGGCACGCTTGTCGCCCTTGGCGATGGCCTCGCTGAAGCACTTCTCCGCCTCATCGTACTTGCCGGTGAGGGCAAGGGCGATACCGCGGTTGTTGAGCGTCTCGGCTGTTGGAGCCTTGACCTGACTCAGTCGGGTGAGGGCGGCTGCGGCATTCCCGCTCACGAGCTCAGCAGCGGCAGCGTTGGTCAGCGCAGCGGGCTCATTGGGGAAGTACTTCTCGGCAATGGCGAAGACCTCCTTGAAGTCCTCACTGCCGACCGGATAACTATTGGCTACGAGGTACATCTCGTTAAGGCTGAGGAGCTTCGGTGCGGTCTTGATCCGCTCCCGTGCCTCCTCGAGGTTGAATCCCCGGACGGTGTAGGCAAAGGCATAGTCCGTGCGACGCACCTTGGCATAGAGACCGGCGTCAGACACCAGCTCGCGGAAGGGGGCACCGCCATTGAGGGCGCGCACCTTCGGGTCGCGGGCGTCACCGCCATAGTTGTCGATGATCTGCTGCAGGTCAGCCTTATAGCTGAGGTCGGACTCACGGACGAGCTTCTCCACGCCTGCCCAGTCCTCACCACGTCCGGCGATGGTCATGTCAGTCCGCTTGATGCCGTGGGTGCGACTGAGGTAGTCGGCAAAGGACTTCGCACGGCGCTCGGAGAGTGCCTTATTATACT
>OASD01000336.1_pt1 | contig 19751 bp, 15 predicted proteins | sample 1475531 | NCBI WGS metagenome assembly OASD01 (sample SAMEA3360668, study PRJEB22359) | human gut metagenome | biome: ENVO:urban biome; feature: ENVO:human-associated habitat; material: ENVO:feces | place: Bangladesh | collected 2011
ACGACACCTTATATGATCCCGATCACCACCTCAAAGTAGCTCAACAATATCAGACTGCATAAAATTTCTACCCAAAAAGTTTGGTGGTTAGCATAAATAGCCCGGATGTCGAGGGGCGAAGCCCCGAAGACTCCGGGAAAGAAGAGCTCGGGAAAGATATACGACCCCGCCAGGGTGTCGCACTTACCCAGTCAGTCAATCAGTGCGACACCCTGGCGGGGTCGAGGATTGCTTGCGAGGCCGGGTCCACGGGTCTTCGGGGCTACGCCCCTTGACCCGTGGCTAAACACCGTGCACCCCTGCCGGGGTGCCTCGTTCCCCACCCTTCATAATGAGTTGATGGACTTCTGTGCTACTCAAATGCGTCACCCTTGGACACCCGTCCCGGCAGCCCCAGGGGTGGCGCATTAGAGCATTAGGGTAATTGAGAATGTTGCACGAAGTGCCATTCTCGCACATTTGTTTCAAATGTGCTGAGACTTTGCACGAAGGATGAGATGCAAGGCGCTGAGGATGAGGCCGAAGGGAGCGTACTCACGTACGTGACCGAGGCCGAATTCCGAAAGCAACGCAGCAGATCGCCTTCGTGCAACAGTCTCTAATCATATACCAAGGGGGGCACATCCGGGAGGCACCCGAAGGGTGCTCGCTCCATAGGCATCGGTCATCCGCGAAGCGGTGACCAATGTGCCGAGGCCCGCCCCTACCCCTTCGACCCCTTGTGGGTCGCCGAGCAGAAATCCCCCTTTCCAGCGACCCCGCCAGGGTGTCGCACTTGCTGCCTATTCAAGCAGTGCGACACCCTGGCGGGGTCGTATATCTTTCCCGAGGTCTTCGGCACTTCGTGCCTCGACACGCGGGCCAGGAAGCGATGATCCCTACGGGGCACTGCCCCTGCGGGATCGGGCACATCATAAGCATGCGTCACCCCTGACCGGGCTTGTTACCCCTGGTGGGGTGCCCTCACGGCTGTGCACTGGTTAGTCGTGTCCCGCATTCATACGGTCGATGACTGACTCGAGGGCGCCGGTGCCTTGGTACTTGTCCTTGGAGCTATTGAAGCGGTAGGAGATGGTGAAGGCAATACGTGGTGGCACGTGCTCGGTGGACTCCATCACGCTGTACCTGGTGGCGGTACGCACGGAGTGGGTGGTATTGAAGAGGTTGCTGATGGAGAGGGTGGTGAGGAGATTTTTTTCCTTAAGCCACTGCTTGGAGATCTCTGCGTAGCTGGTGAGGATGGGGGCGGTGAACTCCATATTGTCTTCGTTGCCAAATGGGGTGTAGCCGACGTTGAATACCATGCTGATCTCCCCGGGGAGCGTCAGTTGGTTGGCCACGCTGAGAGCGAGGGTGGGCTTACGATTGGTGATCCGTTCCTCGAAGTTCCAGAGGTCGTAGCCGATCATCTTGGAGAGGCGCAGAGTGAAGGTGGGCTTCCACCACTTAATCGTAGGGCTGGCTACAATCGCCGCCGAGAGAGCATGGTGTGGAGGGGCGTTGACAGTCTTGTATAGGGTGATATAGGGCCGCACGACTCCGGTGGTGGGGTCGGTAAAGAGGGCGGTCTCCGGGGTGAGACAGTCGCGGCTATAGATGTGGCTGAGGATGGTGGTAAGCCAGCTCTTACTGAGGGTGAGAGAGGTGGAGTAGTCGATGGCGTCCTTGAGGTTGGGGTCACCCACCTTGTACTCGTATCGGCTCACATAGAGGTACTGTGGCTGTAGCTGTACGTAGCTTGGTCGATTGATCCGGCTCCTGAAGGAGAGCTCGGTGCGCACACCCCAGAGGCGGCCTGAGACTGCCAGTGTGGGGAATAGATTGGTGGTGGTATGGCTCTTGTCGGGATCCAGTACCCCCTTGTCGATATACTTATTCTCGAGGTGCTCCATGCGTAAGCCTGCGGTGGCACTCCACTCGGAGGCTATCTTGCGCTGATACTCTAAGTAGAGAGCCAGTAGCTGCTCCCGCTGCTCGGTGTCGAGGTCGGTGAGACTGAGGCTGGCATCGAGATGATTGTAAAAGCGGTTATGGACCTTAGTGTACTCGCCACCCATCTCGAGGCGTCCGCCCCAGAGTGGTCCGGAGATGTCCAAGCGTCCTCCTGCAGACTGGTACTTCGCCCCATGGCTATTCTCCACGCCGGAGAGCTCGTACGCCTCGGTATGCCCCTCAGCTGCCCTCTCGGTGGAGTGGCTCATACCGGTCTGAAAGTAGTCGAGGTCGATCTGTGCCTTCCAGTCCCCAAACCTCCTCAGGTAGTAGAGATTGGGGCGGTGTGAGGCATTCCAGGGCTTGAGGGTCTGTGATTTGCCAAAGTAGCGCTCCACCGCCTCGGGTGTGGGCCTGAGGTGGTTGCTGGTGAGGTCGGAGAACATCCAGGAGTCCTCCTTATCGGCGGCAATGCGGTATCTGAAGCCTGCGCTCTGCACCTCATCTTCATAATTGACGCCGATGGTATACTCCTGTGTCTGTACACCCTCCTTGTGCTTGGTGGTGGATTGATTGATCCACTCGCTTTGGTCGGTTTTGCCGTGAGTGCGCAGAGAGGGGAAGGAGTGATTGGTCTGCTCGTCCTTGTACATGACACTGGTGAAGAAGTCCCAATTATTGAGCCGATAATTGAGCCGAAGGTAGGGCTGATAACCCATGGGGCTACTTATCTGATTATTTAGATCAAGCTTTACCTCGCCACTAAGACCGGTACCCTGCTCACGCTTGGTGTAGATCTTGATCACCGACTCAGCGGAGGAGCTATACCTGGCACCGGGATTGGTGAGCACCTCTATGTCGCGAATGAGGTAGGGCTTGAGGTTGCGCAGCTGATTGGGGTCGGTCATCAGTCGGTCGTTGATGTAGATGATGGGGGTCCCCTTGCCAGCTACCCGGACTTCGGTCCCCTCGATCTCAACGAGCGGCACGCCTCTGAGCACACTATAGACGTCCGATAGATTTGCGAGCGGAGAGGCCTCTATGGAGGTGCTGATACCGCCGGCGACCATCCGGTGTGTGATACGACTGGCGGTGACGGAGAGCTCCGCCAGCTCTAAGGCACTCTCCTGTAGTATGATCTTGTAGTCGGTGGAGCTTTCGCACCTCACCTCCTTGGGGGTGAATCCGATCAAGCTTGCCTCAAGTAATACCGGTAACTGATGCTGCTCGATCTGTAGAGTGAAGGAGCCATCGTCACGGGTTACACCTCCTGTGAGCACCTTGCTGCCGTCAATACTTTTCACCTTGATGGTGGCGTAGGGGATGGGCTCCCCGGCTTCGTCATACACTACTACACGGAGATCTAGTGCCGAAACGTCCAAGCTCCCTACCATCATCAGCAGGGAGATCAATAAAAATAATCGCCTCATTAAAACTTATCTATTGTGTACTGAATCGCCTCCCCTTATCACCAGCAAAGGTAGGTACTATCGCTCGCAACTCAGTTGCAGACTTCTGGAAGTTAATCAAATGCGATCTGAGGCGTCGCTTTCGGTCACTCCTACCAAAGCCCCAGGGAAATCTCTAATACCGATATTAGTGATGCCTAATACCGATATTAGACTTCACTAATATCGGTATTAGATCAAGCCCTGATCCATCGGGCAGTGGACCACCGTTCTATTATGGTCTCCACAGCAAATGCGATCTCTTTCTCCTCTCCCTCCCAGTTCAGCAGACTGCGAACCGGCCTTATTATGTTCGCCAAACATTATCTTTGTCAAACATAGTTTTTCGCGGAGCAAAATTCATCGGTGATTTTGTGTGTTGGTACCGATCAAGTTATTATCTTTGCGAAAGATAATGTTTGACAAAGATAATTATTGAGGGTATGAAATTTATAGACAGGGTAGAAGAAACAGCTGCACTCAAGCGCACGCTAAGCCTTAGCCGGCCTGTGCTGATTGTGATTTATGGTAGGCGGCGCATCGGAAAGTCAGAACTCATCAAGCATGTTTTGACCGAACAGGATGTATACCATCTGAGCGAAGAAGCACAGACTCAGCAACAGATCGACTCCTTTGCCAAGACTGTTTCTTTTACGTTTGACGGCTTTGATCGAGTATCCTACAACGACTGGGAGACAGTGCTTACCTCCGTCAATCTATATGCAGGGGATAACACATCGGTCTGCTTAGATGAGTTTTCCTACCTCGTCAAGAGCGACCCCTCACTGCCCTCCATCATCCAAAGATTAGTGGACAACAAAAGGCTGAAATACAATCTGATCCTGTGTGGTTCCTCCCAGCTGATGATGCACTCACTGGTCCTCAATGAGAAGTCTCCTCTATATCAACGCTGTGCGTGGCAGCCCAAGCTAAAGCAACTGCGCTTGCCTTATATAAAAGAAGCCTTGCACTGCTCTGACCAAGAAGCCATAGAAGAATATGCTATTTGGGGCGGTGTGCCTCGCTACTGGGAACTTCGTGCCGACTATAACAGCATGGAAGAGGCGGTGCGCCATCTGTTAGTCAATAACTATGGCACACTGTACGACGAACCAACTCGGTTGCTCCGTGATGAGCGTAGAGATACGGCTACGTCTTTCTCCCTGCTTACTACGGTGGGCAATGGAGTAAATCGTATTTCGGAAATAGCCGGTCGTATGCAGCAGCCTGCTACCAACCTCTCCCAGCCCATCGGCATACTGACCGACCTGGGGTATGTGGAGAAAGATATCCCCTTTGGGGACAACCCAAAGAGCAGCAAGAAAGGACTGTATCGCCTTGGTGACAACTTCCTCTCCTTTTACTACAGGTTTATCAATCCCAATAGATATCTTATCGAGATAGACCGCCAGGATCTCGTAATGGATATCATCCGTAAGGACTTCAGTACATACGTTGGTCAGAAATGGGAAAAGATTTGTCGCGACTTCGCCACAGGTAATGAAATCGATGGTGTAGTCTATGGCATCGCCTCACGGTGGTGGGGCGGCATACCCAAAGAGAATGGTAGCAACGACTATGAGCAGGTGGAGCTTGACCTTGTAGCTGAGTCAATAGACAAGAAGCACATCCTCGTGGCAGAGTGTAAATGGCAAGAGCGTGACGAGGCACAGAGCGTATATGAGCAATTAACAAGCCGTGCCGGCCGCTTACCCTTCGTAAAGAAGGGGCAAAAGGTACACACGATATTGTTCCTCAAAACAGAAACAAAGGCAGACGTCCCCTGCTATTATCCCAAAGACATCATAGCGTCCATGCTTCCATAAGATACCTCCTAAGGCCACTCGTCTATGATTGGGTTTCTGACCCGCGAGGGCGTCGCACTATCAGACGGCAGCGTGGCACCCCTCCCCTATCCCATCACGCCATAGCCTATCTCAGGAGAGGGGGAGCCGAGGGCGTATGTGACAGGACTTTACTTCAGGTAGGCCTCAGCAAGCGAAACCCAGTAATTGGCTCCGATGGGGAAAATTTCTTGATCCAAGATGTACTTGGGATGATGCACCATTGGGGTATCCCCATTTCCAATCATCAGGTAGGAGCCGGGCTTCTCCTGGAGCATAAAGGCGAAGTCTTCGCTACTCATAAAGGAGGCGGCAGGATTGACCACATTCTCCGCTCCGTAAGTGTCTATCGCTACTTGGGTGGCAAAGGCGGTCTCCTCGGGGGAGGCGTCAGGTGGTAAACTCGGCGGGGAGGGTCGGCATGGCGCCTGCCTGAGTGCAGACGTAGGCTGAGACCTCTACAGCCCTCCGGTGCGCCTCAGCCACAGATTTCCCCCTTATGATACTCGACACGAAGGCGGCGGTAAAGGAGTCCCCGGCTCCGACGGTATCCGCCACCTCTACCTCAGGGGTCGCTTGGTAGGAGATATCTTCCGGGGTGAAGATGTGACTGCCATTGACCCCGCAGGTCAGGATCAGCATCCGGAGGTGGTACCGATCGAGCAAGGCCCGGCACTTGCTCCGGAGGTCGGTACCGGGGTAGCCGAGCAAGCGGCTGATGACGATGAGCTCTTCGTCATTAATCTTCAGCACGTTGCACTTCTTCATGGACTGATCAAGGATCTCCTTGGTGAAAAATCCCTGCCGGAGATTCACGTCGAAGACGATGAGGGGGTCCTTCTCCTTGGGCATCTCATCGATGAAGCGGTTGATGGTCGCGCGAGAGACGCTGCTCCTCTGCGCCAGAGAGCCGAAGCAGACAGCGGTGGTCCTCTGTGCGAGAGCCATGAGGTCAGGTGTAAAGGGGATATTGTCCCACGCCACACCCTCCCGGATGACATACTGAGGCACGCCGACCTGATCTATCTCCACCTGCACTGTACCGGTCGGGTAAGGGACGGTGGCGATATGGGTGCAGAGCCCCTTGGCGCTGAAGTTATCCAGGATCTCACTGCCCAGAGCGTCCTCCCCGACGGCGCTGACGACACAGCTGGATAGCCCGAGCTGAGAGACGTGGTAGGCAAAGTTGGCCGGTGCGCCACCAATCTTCTTTCCCTCGGGGAGTACATCCCAAAGGGCCTCGCCAATCCCGACGACCATTTTTTCTTGCTTCATAATAGTTATGCAACTTGTGACAAAGGGAGATGTAAAAGTGCTGTACGTGCGAAGAGGAGACAATCCGGGATGGTATACTTGCCGACCGGAGCGGATCTACCGGAAGCGGAAGTCGTCCAGCATCAGAGCGACATCGGAGGCACCGCCCAGCTTAATGGCAAGCATCTCCCGTGCGGGATCCGTATTGAGATCGATGGCGGTGAGGTCCAGTGTGACCGTGATCCACTGACCTCGCGTGTCGATGGTCCCCTTGTAGAGATTTCGCGGCTCAGCCCGAAGCACCTTATCATGCGATGACACCTCACCAAGATTGTAGCAGACGTAGCTCTGCTGACCATTGGTGCCGAGGTGATCAACGTAGACATTGACGGAGAGGGAGCGGGCGGAGCTGGCACCCTTGAGCAGAAAAGTGAGCAACCTCGCACCGGAGGGAATGGCGCCCTTAAAGGAAAGGAGGTAGTCGTTGCCGCTCAGCTGCTTGACGACTGAGAGGACCTGCCCCCGATCGGGAAAAGCGTGGTCGCGAGAGAGGATCGCATAGGAGCGGAGACCCTGCTTGCCGAGCGCGGCGCGGAGGTCAGGCTCGCTCTCGCAGTCAGCCCCGGGGAAGAGCAGCCCCTCGGTCGGTTTGACCCCGGGATCCGGGGTGGCGGGCCCCTCCTGCGAGGTGTCGCTCTCCCCTACCCTCAGCACCACATCATCGATGCGCCAGAGCGCTTCCTGGTAGTCTCGGCTCTTGTAGACGAAGGCAAAGCGTACCTGCTTTTGCCCGTAGACAAAGTCGGGGAGAGGAATCGAATTGGCCACAAAGTCCTCTGACCCCGCCTCGGGGTACTTGGGGATCTCCACCCGCGTCCAGCGGGCCTCCTCGGGGTAGTCGGGCGTGATCTCCTCCGTCGTCACGTAGAGCATCTGCTCCTCGGACGGTCGCTTTCCCCGGCTGATACTGTGGACAAAGGAGAGAGTCGCCCCTGAGATGTCCGTGAAGTCAAAGGCGGGGGACATCAGGAGGATCTTGGTCATCCCTATACGGCGACCGGTGACGGTGGCGCACCCCTCCTCGGCCTCAAAGCCGATCCCCTTGCCCAAGATTGTGTGGTTGGTCATCTCTCCGAGGGAGGAGTCAAAGTGCTCCTCAAGCAGGATAGGCTGCTTGGCGGAGGGCTCGGGGTCGATGATGATATCCCCCTCGATCGTACCGCCCTCCACAAAGGAGCGGATAGAGGCTGAGAGATCGACGGTGTTCGGCTCGGAGGGGGTACGCCTGAGATGCAGGACGAGCTCGTAGTACTTGCCACTCTCCGTCTCGGTGACCCCACTTATGGCTGGCTCTGCGAGGAGGATGGACTTGGTCCCCACTTCGATCTGTATCTTATGGGCGGGATCACCGATGGTCTCACCGGGCAGGATGTAGGTGAGGAAGGTATTGCCGATCCGTGACGATGGGAGCGGGTGGACAGCGGTCCCAGGCTTGATGGTGCCACTTCGCTTCTCCATCCGTCCACCGGAGCGGTAGCCCTGCAGCTCCACCCTCGCATCAGAGAGGTCTAGCCCCTCGATCTCGGAGACAAGGCGGACCCGCAGCTGCGAGAGACGGTGAGAGAAGGAGAGCTCCACCTGCGTCTCCCCCGGGACTCCCTTTCCCTCCCCATAGAGCAGAGGACACTGGTCTCGCAGGTCGAAGGAGACAGATCCCCCACCGCCGTAGCTGTAGGGGTAATAGGCGTGGAAGGTCTCCCCCTCAGGAGCCATGGAGATACGCCGATCACCGCGAGGGACAAAGGTGCCGTCCCCATGCGCCGTGACGTAGGGGACATCGGTCTCTCGTGAGGAGAAGATCCCGATCCGGTCGCCCGCCTCCCAGCGATCATCAAGGACGCGGAGGAGGGGCACAGTGGCGACAAAGTCGGGGCAGGTACGCGCCTCGGTCTCCTCAACCGGCTCCGCCTGCTTTTGGCACGCGGGGAGGAGTAGGAGGAGGGTCAGGAGCGTGCGGTAGGAGTATTTTGTCATAGCCGAGAGAGGACCTCAGCAATCTGCTCGCCTATGCCGATGGTGTAGCCCTGGTGAAAGTAGACGACACGATTGAATGTATCGGCGACGATCACCACCGGGTAGTCGAGCGGCAGGGAGCGCTCCAGGCCCTCTGCAAGCGCCTTATCCAGCCCCCGAGTATCAACACCCCAGGCGGCTCTCGGGAGGAGGCCGTGGAGCGCCTCAGAGGGCTTCTGTCGCGTGAGCACCACGGTCGGGATGGGCAACTTGCCGGACCGGTCAGCGATGGCACCGAGGTCGCGGAGGATGTGGTCGGACGGCTCGTGGGCATCGCGTGCCAGCACGAGGAGGTAGTAGCCCCGCCCGGTGGTGCTGAGAAGCGAGCGCTCCTCCCCCTCGAGATCCTCGTAGAGCGACTCGGAGTCAAAGTTTCCGATCACTGCCAGGGCGCCCTCCTCCCGATCAAAATCGATCGCCATAGGCTCTCCGCAGCGCATTCTGCGGATGGAGGCGAGGACGGTGCCGTCGGCAAGCCTGCTGCCGGTGAGGAGGAAGTTGTCCGGATAGAGGAGCGAATTACCCTGCAGGTCGGTGTAAGGAACCATATCATCGAAGTAGTAGGTGCTCATCTGTCCATCGGCAGGATCGAAGTAGCCGACGGTGAAGTGAGACGTGTAGTGGGGCGTGCGGACAGTATTCGTCCCCTGCTCATAGGTGAGCTGTAGGGGGCAGTCGGCAGTGGACTCCTTCTCCTCCTTTAAGAATGGGATCACCCGCTCCCTACCCTCGTCATCGCGGTAGCGGACAACGCTGTTGCCGAAGTCAAACCATGCCGGCACTTTGGCCGTGCGGAGGAGTCGGATCAGCAAGACGGTGAGGGAGCGCTGGTTGCCTCGCTGTAGGATCCAGGTGGAGGCGGGCGTCATCGGGAGGTTGAGCGGATTGTACTGCTTGTCGTAGGAGAGCTGTCCCACCCGCTCGAGGATCCGGGTGACTCGCTCCTCTCGGCTGAGCTCCTCACTGCCGAGGATCTGCTCGCAGATCAGATCCAGCTCCGGCTGCTGGGGTGCTATCGGCTCGCGGTCTAGGACTCGCGGGCAGTAGATCATCGGCTCCTGCCAGTCGGCGTCGGTGAGATCGCGGTCGAGCACCTGCTCGAGGGCGGTGATGGAGACGTCGTGGAGGTCCTTCTCGGTGAGGGAGGAGAGGAGGAGAAGTGCGTGGTGGAGACGACCGCTCTCAGCCGAGTGGCGGAGGAAGCTCTCTATTGTGGCGTGGTATCCGCGGCTCTTGGGGAAGAGGTCGAGGAGCAGGGTGCGATCCTCACCGGTGGCGCCCAGCTCGTCCGCCAGTGAGGCGGCCTGCTCTGCTGTGGGGAAAGTGGAGGTGTAGGCCTCACGGACCGCATCCTCCTCGGCGAGTAGGCGGGCATTCTCTGCCGCCTGGGCCTCGGTATACCGAACCTCCGGTGTCTGCTCCACCGGCGGAGTGAGACGCAGGTGCTGCTCTGCCGGGATGGTGTCGAGCGGACGGAGGGTCAGCTCGAGGGTGCTGCCACCCTCCTTATTGGTCATCTTTTCCATCGCCACTCGGTCCTTGCCCATAGAGGCAAAGATCACCACGTCCCCGAGACCGAGGTTGGTCACCGCTTCCCCTCTGTCATCAGTCGTGCGGGTGACGAGAGGATAGAGCTCTGCGTAGTTGTAGATGCGGTAGGTGACGGTGGCGCCCTCGACTGGCTTACCGGTTTCGTCCAGGACACGGACGGTCATCGGCGCAGTGCGAATGTAATTGGGCGTCACATTGAGCTCGGTGAAGCAATCGTTCTTGCTCAGCACCTCCTCGTCGCCATCGTAGTCACCGAAGGCGGTGGTGTGGAGCATCATCGCCCGCATTACCGGGGCGTCAAACCAGGCGTTGTCCATCACGGGGGCAGGTTCGCTTGCCCCGAGGTAGTGCCACTTACCATCGACCCAAGCCTCGACCCAGGCGTGGTTGTCGTCCGTATGCGCCCAGCGGGGCGTGTAGACCTGTCGCGCCGGGATGCCGACGGTACGGAGTACCGCGACGACGAAGGTACTCTGCTCGCCGCAGCGCCCGAGGGCATTCCGCAACGTGGCTATGGGGCTGGAGGTCCGCCCATCGGAGGGCTGGTAGGTGATGTGCTTATGGGCCCAGCGATTGAGTGCCAGCACCGCCTGCTCCATCGTCATGGTATCGACGAGGTCGGACAACTCATCGTAGTAGGTGGTCCGAAAGTCATCCAGCACCTCGTTATTGACCCGCTTGGGGAGGACAAAAGCGCGGAAGAGCGTCCCGGGGACCTTTTTCCCCCACGGCATCTCCTCCCTTGCCCGCAGCGTCACCCGGACATTATCCAGATGGTAGGCAATGCTGTGATCCATCAGGTCCGGCAGACTCATGTAGGCGTAGAGGTAGGTCATGGCGTCCCGCTCCTCGGCGGTCACGTCCACGAAGCGGAGAGAGTCGGTCGGAGAGACGATGCCGAGGGTGTCGATCTTCGTCTCGAGCGCTTTCTCGGCACGAGTCATTACGTCGGAGGGAAAAAGCGACTCGCTCCGACCCCCGCCACATGAGGTGGCGAAGAGAGTCAGAGCGAGTAGAAGAGTAAGGGCTGTAAGTCTATTCATGGCTAACGGTTTTATTTACAGACCAAAGTTAGCCAGAAAAACTTAACCGTCAGAAGCCGAACTGGAACTGCATCCGGATGTGGTGGTCCATCGGACCGTGTCCCTCACCCTGCGGAGCGACGAGGCGGTACTCCAGCTGCCAGCGGGAGAGCTTGCCAAACCAATGCTGCACGCCGAGCGTGCTGGTGAGGAGACTGCCGGGACCCATACCGGTCTTGAGGTAGTCGACAGAGGCGACGAAGTCGTATCGCTTGGCCATGTGTGCCACAGCGGTGAGGTAAGCACCCTGACCACTGACCTCGGCATCCTTGCCATACATATACTCACCCGTAAGGGAGACCGGCTTGGTAGTCAGCTGTACGGCGCCGCTGACACGGTGGCGGATATAGGGAGCACCCGCCTCGATACCCTTGCCGGCCCCCATCGCGTGGAGCTCACCACCGAGGTAAGAGGCATGGAGCGTCAGCATGGAGGTGGGGCGTAGGTAGAGCGCACCGCCATACATCTTAGAGGTGCCGAGGTCGAGGGTGTTCATCCCCTGACCATTCATCACCGCCAGCTTGTAGGAGAGCACCCTACCCCAGAGGTCACCCGACAGCTCGAGACCAATGTCCCGCCCGGAGGTGCCCGAGTAGAGCGGATCCATCCCCACGCCGGCGAAGTAGACCGTCGGCATGGTCCCGCCAAGGCTCAGCGGATTGAGGAAGGGAGCCACCTGGTTCTCCAGTCCGAAGGGCGTCTTCATCTGCCCCACCCTCAGACTCAACTCCGGGGCAAAGCGGTAGGACATGTGGAGCTCCTTGAGTATCGCGGGGCTATTGAGCTGAAAGAGGACAGCCGCACTCCACCGGTCGGTGATGCGCATCGTCCCCATAAGCTCCGACTTATTGACGCCAAAGGAATTTTTCCCCGGTCCCAAGAGGGCATCGTAGTAGACCTGACCATACCCATGGATCTCGAGACGCTTTCCCTTATCGAAGTGGTGGTGCCCCTGTGCCGATAGGGCCGGCACCAGCGTCAGGAGGAGGAGAAGTGAGAGTAGTACTTTTTTCATAAGATAAAAAAGAAGTGCATTTAGTGACCTGCAGAGCGCCATCGACAGAAGCGCTCCTCTGCAATATCTGTAAGAATAAACAGGATAAATCCGGTGATGCTCAAGACGACGATGCCTCCGTACATATCGATGTAATCAAAGCGCATCCACGCATCGGTGATGAAGTACCCCATGCCGCGGTCTGTGCCGTAGGTCTCGGTGACAAAGAGGACCGAGATCGCCGTCCCGATGGCGACACGCAGGGTGGAGAGGATATCCGGCAGCGCAGCCGGCAGGAGGATGTACCGCAGGACACGCCACCGATCAGCACCAAGAGAGCGGGCAATGTGGAAGCTCTCCCGGGGGATATTCGTGAGGCTGTCGCGGACGTTGACGATCACCTGGAAGATCAGGATCAGAACGATCATCGCCACCTTGCCTCCGTCCCCCAGCCCGGCGATCAGCATCACGATAGGCAGAAGAGCCAGCTTCGGGATCGGATAGGCGAGGTAGGTGAGGGCGTTCATCGCCCGTCCGAAGGGGCGATAGCTGTAGATCAGCCAGGCGATGACCAGACCGAGGAGTAGCGCAATGGGGATGCCGAGGAGGATCCGATAGAGACTCGCCAGGAGGTGCGGTCCCATCTTCCCCGCCAGGAGCACCGGCAGATGACGGTATACCACCAGAGGCGAGATCAAGGCCCCCTCTCCGATGAGGAGGTAGGCGACGTACCAGATCACGTTGATCAGCAACGTGCCGACGAGGAAACGGTAGGTGATGCTGTCCGCTCTCATGACTTGATCTCCTCTGCGATGCGCTCCGCCGATGCCCCTCTCGTCTCAGAGAGGATGCGCCCCGGCGTGCCACCCATGACGATCACTCGCTCCGCCAGTCCGGCGATCTCCTCGACATTGTGGCTCACAAGGATCGTCGTCAGCCCGAGCCTGCGGCGGAAGTGCTGCAGGAGCGCCCTACTTCGCTCTGCCGTCCCGATGTCGAGTGCCGAGAAGGGCTCATCGAGGAGCAGCAGGTCCGGGTCCTGCACCATCGCCCTCGCCAGAGCGACCCGCTGTCGCTGCCCGCCACTCAACTCGCGCGAATAGCGATCGACGAAGGGGGCGATCTCGAGGGTCTCCAGCACCTCATCCAGGTGGGAGAGATTGGGACACTCCTTTCCTCCTAGCGTATGGGGAAGGAGGATATTCTCTCGCACCGTCATCCACGGGAGGAGGGCAAAGCCCTGCGGCACCAGCGCGACGGAGTGGACCCTGGGATCCGGGGGCAGATCATCGATCAGCACGGTCCCCTCATAGTCGGTGATGATCCCTGAGAGGACGTGGAGGAGCGTAGACTTACCGCACCCCGAGGGACCGGTAAGCCCGAGGATCTCTCCGTCCTCAAGCGTGAGGGAGAGATCCTCTACCGCCACCGTCTCGCCTCGTCGCCCCCTATAGGCGACCGAGAGCTGGTCGATCGTCACCCGACTCATAAGCTCTGTTACTGAGGGAGGTACGAGCCGTCCACCAGCCCCTCGCCGGTATAGTCCGCCGGGACGAGATCGTGCTCATGGAGCCAGGCGAGTGTCTCCTCCATATCCTTGGCTGAGGGGAGCGCTGCATGACGATAGTCCGGCAGGGTGACCCGGTCAGCCAGTCCCTCGGGGATGCCGGCATCCTCGACGAGGATCGACTGCCACTCCGAGCGGGGATGAGAGAGGAGGTAGTCAACGCCGAGATTGTACCCCCTGAGGAGGAGCTTCACCGACTCCGCCTTCTCGTCGAGAGCCTCACGCCGCATCATCGTACCGGTGACAGAGATGCCGAGAGCCTTAGTGGAAGAGAGGGAGGCAAAGCCCTTGGACTTCGCGATGGTGATGAACGGGTCGGGGAAGACTGAGCCCTCCAGCTCTCCACCGAGCATCATCTCGAGCCGAAGGGGGATCTTATTTACCTCCGGCTTCTCGACGTCCGTCGGCTCTATGCCGGCAGCGCGGAGCATCAGGTCGGTAGAGTAGTCGATCACCGTATTGCGGGAGACGCCCACCTTTTTCCCTCTCAGATCCTCCATAGTGGTGAGGTCACCGGTTGCCATCATCTCGAAGTAGCCATCGTGCGCTGTGATGAGTGCGAGAGGCATCCCGGCGGCATGCTGGATCGCGGCGCCGGTATAGTCGATGACCGTACCATCCACCTGAGCGGCACGGAAGGCGGCATCCCGATCGTTGGCGGAGAAAAACTTGACGATCTCCACCTCCAGACCGAGTGAGTCGTAGATCCCCATCTTCTCAGCCACCACGTAGGGCAGGTAGTCCATCGAGGACATCGCACCGATCTTAAGCGGTGGCAGCTGCTTGCTCTCCTTCCGCTGTCCCCCACAGGCGGAGACGGCAAGGGTGAGCAGCAGTGCGACAGTTAGTACTAGTAAGGACTTAGACTTATTCATAATACGATAGGGCGCATTTAACATATATTCTCAGCGAAGATACCCAAAAGCCCCGAGATAGAAGGCGGGACGCTTTTTGGTACAGGGGTGTCCATAATGGAGGGGTGCCCAATGCCCGATGGATAGGTACTCTATCTAATACCGATATTAGTGAAGCCTAATATCGGTATTAGAGATTTCTCTGAGGAGTGGACTGCTTGGGTAGGGGGGATGCAATTAGCATGACAAGCCACAAGGGGTGCATCGTTTCACGCTCTTCACAATGAGAGTTAAATGGCTTCTGTGCCACTCAAATGCGTCACCCCTGCTTTTTGGTACCTTTGTGGCACTTATGAGTGAGCAAGGATTTACATACACGGGGCGGCGCGTCGCCCTCTGCACGCTGGGCTGTAAGCTCAATTTTGCCGAGACCTCATTCCTCGGGCAGGCACTCCTGGAGCGGGGCATGGTCCTCGCCCAGGAGGGCGAACCTGCCGACCTGGTGCTGGTCAATACCTGCTCCGTCACCTCGGTGGCGGACCGGAAGAGCCGGCAGCTGATCCGGCGCGCCCACCGCGACCACCCCGATGCGGTGATCGTCGTCACCGGCTGCTCGGCACAGCTCCAGCCGCAGCGGTACGCCAAGCTCCCCGGTGTCGACCTGGTGCTGGGAGCAAAGGAGAAGGGCGCCCTACTCCACTACCTCGACCACCTGAGTGCGGTCGATACGGTGGAAGTGTCGCCGTATGAGGAGGCGACCACCTTCGTCCCCAGTGTCTCATCGGAGGGGCGCACGCGCCACTTCCTCAAGGTGCAGGACGGCTGCGACTACTGCTGCTCCTACTGCACGATCCCCTTTGCCCGCGGTCACAGCCGCAGTGGCGAAGTGGCGGACCTCGTCCGCCGAGCCGAGCAGGTGGCGGCGCACGGGGGACGGGAGATCGTGCTGACGGGGGTCAATGTGGGGGACTTCGGGCGAGACACCGGGAGCTCCTTCCTCCGGCTCTTAGAGGCATTAGACACCGTGGAGGGGATCGACCGCTTCCGCATCTCCAGCATAGAGCCCAATCTCATCACCGACGAGATCATCGACTTCGTCCGGGGGAGCAAGCGCTTTGCCCCACACTTCCACATTCCCCTGCAGAGTGGCTCTGATAAGGTGCTGCGACTGATGCGGCGGCGCTATAGGCGGGAGGTCTTTGCCCACAAGGTGGAGTTGATCCACGAGCTGATGCCGGACGCCTACATCGGCGTGGACGTGATCGTCGGCATGCGGGGCGAGGAGGAGGAGGACTTCGAGGAAAGCGCTGCCTTCATCGCCGGGCTGCCGGTCTCCAAGCTCCATGTCTTCCCCTACAGCGAGCGAAAGGGCACCGCCGCGCTGCGGATCACCCCGGTAGTCTCGCCTGAGGAGAAGCACCGACGCACACGGCGACTGATCACCATCAGCGACCACAAGCTGAGCCACTTCACCCGGAGTCAGGTGGGGAGCGAGCGGCGGCTGCTGGTGGAGGAGCCGGAGGAGCAAGAGTGGCTCTATGGCTATACAGAGAATTATCTCCGCGTCCGGATCCCCTATCAGCCGGGGCTCGTGGGCGAGGTGGTCAAGGTCCGGGCAGATCACGTGGTGCCGGGACATCCTGACTTGGTGGAGGGCGTACTGGTATGAGGAAAAAGGTTGCCGTCATCGTACTCAACTGGAACGGCTCCACGCTGATCCCGCACTACCTCCCGACCCTACTCGAGCATACCGATCCGGAGCTGGCAGACGTGATCGAGGCAGACAACGGCAGCACGGACGACTCCCTTGAGATACTGGCTCGAGACTACCCTCGGGCGGTGGCGCTTCCGCTCGGGAGCAACCTTGGCTTCGCCGCCGGGTACAATAGGGCCATCGCTCAGCTGGAGGGGTACGACTACATCTGCCTCCTCAATGACGACGTCCTCGTGACCAAGGGCTGGCTGGAGCCGCTGGTCACCTTCCTCGACAGCCACCCCGAGGTGGTCTCCGTCCAGCCGACGATCCGCTGGGAGCGTGAGCCTGAGCGGCTGGAGTATGCCGGAGCTCTCGGAGGCTATATGGATCGGCTGGGCTACCCCTTCTGCCGAGGGCGACTCTTCTCCACCCTCGAGGAGGATTGCGGTCAGTATGGGCGGGAGCCGATGCCGGTCTTCTGGACCAGCGGTGCCTGCATGCTCTGCCGACGGGAGGCCTACCTCGCTGCCGGAGGACTGGACGAGACCTTTGTCGCCCACCAGGAGGAGATCGACCTCTGCTGGCGCTGGCAGGCTGCCGGACACGACCTATACGTCATCCCCGAGAGCGTCGTCTACCACTGGGGTGGAAAGTCACTCAGCGCAGACAACCCACGGAAGACCTTCCTCAACTTCCGAAACAACATCCTGATGTTGCGGAAGAACCTCCCCTCCCGAGTCCTCCGCTCCACGCTGCGGAAGCGGTGGCTGCTCGATCACATCGCCGCTCTCCACTTCCTCCTCTGCGGGCACCTCGGTGATGCCCGGGCCGTGCTGCGTGCCAGGCGGGAGCTGCGGAAGCTCCGCCCCGTGCGAAGTGGCGGCGACCCGGAGCGCGCCTACAGCCGACTTTATCATAGATCCATTCTCCTCGAGTATCACCTCCGGGGACATCATACCTACGACAGACTATCATCATGAGACCGACTCTTGCACTTATCATTCTCCTGCTCCTCACCGGTTGCGTCAGTAAGGAGGAGCGCGCCGCCAAGCATCTCCTTGCCGAGGCGCAGATCGCCTACCAAGACTCCGACTACAGCCACTCGGCTCAGCTCCTCGACTCCCTCCACCGCACCTACAGCGGGGCCGTGGAGACGCGCAAGGTGGCACTCCACCTGCAGCAGCTGGTCCGTATGGCCACGGCAAAGAGAGACTCGATCCGGATGACCTCGCTCGCCGACGAGGGCGTCGCCCGCCTCGACTCGCTGCAGCGGCTCTTCAAGCTGATCGAGTACCCCCGTATGCCGGATGAGAACATCCTCCGATACAAGGGCTACGACCCCTCCGCTGCCAATCCTGAGGCAAACTTCCTCGATGCGTATATCAAGGCAGACGGCAAGATCCAGCTCATCGCCGGCACCTCAGCCCCCAAGGCTCAGGGCGTCACCTACCTCCGACTGATGGAGGAGACCGGCGGGACCTATGTCCTCAGCGACACGATCCCCTATGATAAGGCACTCAACTACCGCTTCCGTATCGGTGGCGTGACCCACGAGCGGCTGACCCTCTCCCTCGAGGCCTCTGAGCGGCTGGGCGCTTTTGTCCACGCCACCCCGGCATCGTCTGCCATCCGGGCCTCCTTCGGTCCTCAGGGGAAGAGCTTTACCCTCGATGCCCGAGCGCGTGAGGCGATCAGCGCCACCTACCTCTACTTCCGCACCTACGTGGGGATAAAGAATGCGGAGGGCGAAGTGGAAGCCGCTACCGCCCGAGCCGCCCACTTCGGTGCCAAGGCTCACCTCAGCACCTCGCAGAAGGAATAAGCTAAGACCTTTGCAAAATGGTCTTTGGCCGAAAAAGCACCGCTTTTTCGGCAGGGACTTTGCAGAATACCCCAGATGCAAGGAACTGAGAGTGAGAGCGAAGGGAGTGTGCTTACGCACATGACCAAGCACGAATCTCGAAAGTGACGCTGCAGATGGGGTATTATGCAAAGGTCTCAAGCGGTCACTTTTTCTTAGGCATAAGCACCCGGTCGGGGTCGTCCGGTAGGGCATCGAAGGGGGAGGTGTAGACGATGACGGTGCCGGGGACGATGGATAGCATATCGGCAAGGACCGCTCCCGCTTCGCTCCGAGCGCGAGAGAGATTCTCTGCCGAGGAGACGCGACGTCGCGCTTCCTCGACCGCTCTCAGCCGCATCGCATTCTCCTGCTGCGTCGAGAGCCTTGGACCGATGAGGTTGGTCCCCAAGTCACGGCTCCAGACATCGACTAAGACGAAGCCGCGAGTCTCATCCTCAAGGATCGCCACCTCAGGCTGAGGCAGTCGGACGAAGAGCGTATCTCCGTGCTGCACGGCTGCCAGCTGCTCCACATCGAAGTAGATCCTCGTCCGGTAGTGCCCCACCCCGAAGGCCTCAGTCCGGCCGGTGCGGTAATTAACCGGCACCACCTCCTCGCTCTCCAGCACCGTCACTCGCAGCACATCCGTAATGTCGGTGATGACGGTATCGTAGAGGTGGGAGAGTCGTGTACGCTCCTTTGCCCTCTCTCCCCGCAGGACCAGGACGCCTCCGATGATGAGGAGGGCGATCCCTATGAGGACTATCGCGTACAGCCCTTTGCTCTGCTTACTCATGGCGGTCAAAAGCTATTTGAACCATCTCGTAGCCGCGCGAGTGCAGTAACCCCCGGAAGTAGGCAGTCGCCTGTCGCTCCCCTCGCTGACGCAGCATATCGTAGGTGGCACTGCCAGGGCGTAGCCGTGCAGCGGTCCGCCGGGATGCCTCATCCTGCAGCTCCTTTCGCTCCTCCGAGGTGATGGGCCTCTTCGTGCCTGTGACTCGCTCGTGCAGCACCTCGAGCGTGGGGGAGCGTCCGGCAAGCTTCACCTCCACAGGTGGCAGGGTGAGCCACACCTTCATCCCCTCCACCCGCACCTTATCGGTACCGAGTTCGCTCAGGTCGATATAGGCGATGGCGATATGGGTAAAGGAGTAGACCCCGATGCGGTCGCCGGGTCGGAGGAGGTTGTCGACGTAGTCGGCCGCCTCGCTGAGGGAGCGGATGCCCTCAATCGTGGTGCCGCTACCGCGGATGATGAAGCTCTCCGTCAGCTCCATCTCCGTCAGCTCAAAGTGCTGGACTGAGCGGACCTCACCGAGGATTGCCTCGTCGTCAGGGACGCCCTCACCGCATCCGGCAAGGAGGAGGAAAAGAAATAGGAGGAGAGAGAGCCTACTTTTTTTCATCATCACCGGGGAGAGGAAGCTTCTCTCTAAGGGAGCAGACAAAGAAAAGGACCATCGACGTGATCTCGATGATCAGCCATGTGGTGAGCTGGAAATCGGGGACGTAAAAGGGGTTGAAGACCACCCCGACGCCCAGCATCAGGACCCCAAGGAGACTGATCCGCGGTCTCTCCATCAGGCGCTTGTAGACGTAGTAGAGGGCAA
>OASD01000339.1_pt1 | contig 19446 bp, 10 predicted proteins | sample 1475531 | NCBI WGS metagenome assembly OASD01 (sample SAMEA3360668, study PRJEB22359) | human gut metagenome | biome: ENVO:urban biome; feature: ENVO:human-associated habitat; material: ENVO:feces | place: Bangladesh | collected 2011
GCCAATACAGACTTAGTCTTGTATTGGGGCTATGCACTTGTTGCGCTGACGCTCATAGCAACGATAGTATTCGCTATCGTCTCCCTAATCCAAGGTTTCCGCACCAATCCTAAGAGAGCTTTCCAGAGTCTCTTAGTATTCATAGTCTTGATCGTGATACTCGGCATCACCTATGCTATAGGCGATGGTACTCCGATGGCTGTCAATGAAGACTCAGCACAATACAACACTCCAGGGTGGCTCAAGATCATCGACATGTGCATCTACACCACCTACACACTAGTGGCTCTCATCATCGTGGGTGTCATCTGGGGTGGTATCCGCAAGCGTCTTGCCAAGTAAGTAATCAAACACATCAGTAAAGAGCAATGTCTAAAACTAAAAAGAAGGTACCCAGTATCAATGGGTCATCCATGGCCGACATCTCTTTTATTCTTCTGATCTTCTTCTTGATTACTACTTCAATGGACACCGATCAGGGACTAAAGAGGCGCCTACCGCCGTTGGTTCCCCCCGAGCAGCAGCAGCAAGATATAGAGATACGTGATCGTAACGTGCTCCGTATCCTTGTGAACCGCTCGGATCAGATAGCTATCATCAAAAAAGATGCGTCAGGACGTGACGACATGGCTATCGTACCTCTTGATAGGCTCAAGGATCGTACTGTCGAGTTTATCCTCAACCCGCAAGATCTGCCACATCTCCCAGAGAAGGAGACACGCTACATCGCAGGACTAGGAGATCGACTCGTGACGATATCTTCGTATGCTATCTCCCTCAAGAACGAGGTCGAGACCAGCTATCAGATGTATATCGACGTACAGAACGAGCTACTCCGCGCTTACAATGAGGTATGGGATATCGTCGCTCAGAAGGAGTATGGTCAGCCATACAATGACCTTACACCAGACAAGCAGAAGGTTGTAGTCGACTGCTATCCGATGCACATCTCTGAGATGCCACTCAACTCCTAATCTTCAACTTATAGCGCATTATTATGGGAAAGTTCAAACAAGCTGGAGGGCGTACGATGCCTGAGCTGAATACATCCTCACTGCCAGACTTGATTTTTGCCTTTCTGTTTTTCATCATGATGGTGACGAGTATTCGAGAGGTTACACCTAAAGTAGCCTTTCAGAATCTCCCCACAGCCACAGAGCTAACCAAGTTGGAGGAGAAGTCTCTTGTATCCTTTATCTACGTAGGTAAGCCTATTCCTGAGCTACAGGCTAAGTTTGGTACAGCACCAGCTATCCAGCTCAACGACCAGATTACCACAGATGCCTCTGCCGTTTATGGCTTTGTCAAGGATCAAGAAGCTCAGATACAGGATGAGCGTCGCAAGCTGATGACCATCTCTATCAAGGGCGATGCATCTACCAAGATGAAAATCATAGCAGATATCAAGCAAGAGCTACGTCGTGCTGATGCACTGAATATATCATACTCAGCAAGACCTAAGCGAGATAACTAATAGAGACACGTTGCGCTAAGCAACAGACTCTCTCACTTAATCACGAGGAGGGTGCTACTTACAATAGGGTAGCATCCTCCTCGCTTCGTATGCTAGCTCTGTCAAGAGACTTCGTCGAGACCATGAGATAAGGGGAAATAGTACCCATAGAGGCGCATCGCTTTATTGCTTTAGCTTGGCATCGGTTTGCCGGCAAGATGGGCTCAGGTGACAGCGGGGCCACGGTCAAGGGGCTACGCATCAAGCGGAGGTACGACACGGGCGCACAGCAGAGCGCACTGACCCAGAGCGGGCTACGGCTCTTCGCCTCGCCCGACCGATACTTTGACGTGGACTATAGTAAGACGTACGCCCCAGGAGGCGGTCAGTTGCTCACCCCCAACCCCTACCTTGTCCGCATCAAGGGCGGTGCCAAGGTGGACAAGCTGACGGCTGACGAGCTGGACATGCCAGGCGTGCCACTTTGCGGGGTGACATTCAACGAGAATGGCGGGCAGGAGAAAGCGTTTGGGAAGTATGTCAATCAGAGAGGATCTAATAGAGCGCAAGCAGTGTACTACTCAAGCGGTAACTTCTACCGAGTATTCCACTCGATAGGACATACCCGCTACATACCCACGCTACAAATCGTGGACGACAACGGCACAGATATCAATTGGAGCCTTACAGCACGTATCTATGCAGTCAACGCCAACGACCTTGCAGTCCGGGTCTGCTCTGTACGTACCTTGAACCGTCTAAAAGGGTAGAGTGTCGTACGCTCCTCGTCAATGAAAGGCTGTTGCATAAAGGCGAATCGCTGTGTTGCTTTGGGGATTCGGCTTCGGTCACATACGGAGGTATGCTCTCTTCAGACCTCCCCCTCAGCGCCTTGCGCTTTATCCTTTCTGCAAAGTCTGGACATGTCCTGACTGTTGACTTTTACAACAGTTTCGAGTTGAGCTAGCCCATGCCTGGCTTTTCTCAAAGCAGTAGCCCCACCCGGCACGATGACCGAGTGGGGCTACGTATGTTGTGAAGCTCAGCCTCCGCTTGTCAGAGAATGCTCTCCGTCGGAGCCTGTAGCTGTGAAGTCACTAGAGAATCAGTCGGAAGGTGCGTACCTCGCCTGCCTTGTGGGCTGCGACGATGTAGATACCAGACTGGAATGGCTCAGCAATGAGCTGTTCTGTCTCAGTGATCTGGTAGTGACCTATCTGAGCACCGCTAGCGGTGTATAGCTCGATGGTCGCACCCTGTAGACCCATCACGAGGATACCCTCGGGTGTCGCTACGATACGTGCTGTCTCGCTGTCGATAGCGTTGATCGCCGTCGACTGAATCGTGAAGGTGGTCTTACCCTGAGCGACCGTCTGCATAGCGGGCATGATGGTCGCCTCGACGGTGACCTCATAGCGTGTACCCGTCTGTAGCCCCTCGAGGGTGGTGTAGACGTAGCCGTCACGAAGCTCTAGCGAGCGGAGCTGCTGCGTAGGATCGAGGCGCATCGTCTGCGTCGCACTAGCGTCAGCACCTACGGGACGATAGCTTACGGTGTAGCTCACCTGCGTGGGGAGCGTCTGCCAGCGTATCTGCGCTGTGCTCTCAGTGGTTGCGACCACTTCGAGGACTATCTGCTCCTTGGCTGGCTTGGTAGAGGCATCCTGCTTGATGTGCAGGTTGTCCATCGCAAAGTAGCTAGGCGCATAGCTGTCGCTCGACTGGATGGAGAACTTGAGCGTCTTGACCTCACCGAGAGAGGAGAGGTCGACCCACTTCCAGTCGTTGACCACTTCGCGCTTCTTATTGCGATAGTCGATGAGTGGTACCTCAACCTTCTTACCATTGTCAGCCGTGATAGTCACGATAAAGAAGCTACCCTCCTCAAAGGCGGGACGGCCATAGTTCTTATCGCCCTGGGTAGCAAAGCTCTTGACCCAGGCCGTGTTGGTCAGATAGACACCCTCGAGCTGCACCTTGCGGTCGCTACCAGGCATGACCGTGACGACGGGATTGTAAGAGCCCCACTGAGGATTATCTCCTGGGCAGTAAGCCACGACATACTGCTTGGACTTACCCTCCAGCTCCTGACCACCACCGACGACGTTGTTGTATTGTTGCGTCAAGTCGCCCGTGTAGGTCGTATCAGCACTAGCTGCTAGGGCAAAGCCGCTCCAGCTATTCCACTCAGCATTGTAGCTGTTGGAGAAAGCGAACGAACCGCTACCGAATGGAGCCTTCTGACTGTAAGGCTCCTCGCTAGAGAGTGGCTCCTCCTCAAAGGTTGCCACCATCGGCTCGCCGTGTAGTCCATTGACGTAGACATAGACGCTCTCGGTGACTTGGCTACCAGCAGCATCTGTCACAGTGACACTGTAGCGTGTCGTCTGCGTAGGAGCTACGGAGACAGTCTGTAGCGAGTCGCCTTGTGACCACTTATAGCTATAAGGAGCCACACCACGGATCACCTGAGCCGTTAGCTGAGCCTGCTGCCCGAGACTGATGGTCACGGGAGCGATAGCGAGCTGCATAGCGAGGGCATCGCCGTTGTAGTCGTCGATCCATAGCTTGCCACGGCTCTCGAGGGTCACCTCACGGATGTCGCCTCTCTGAGCGAGGTCTACGTATGCCCACTCCTGCTCAGTAGCGGAGAGTGTGATACGTGTACCACCATCGATGCGCATATAGACGGGGCGGTCAGCCATGAGCGAGAAGCCTCGCTGAGGTATCTTGCCCTTGGAGTTGGTCACGGTGATGGTCACCTTGTCGCCCGCCATCTCAGCAATCTGATTGCGTGAGCGGGTGAAGTCCTCGACGACCTTGACTCCTGCGAAGCTATTGGTCCCTGAGTAGACGACATCACCCTCTATGGTGCGGTTGTCTTTCTCAAAGGTAGCCACTCGCGTAGGCATATAGGTAGTAGTAAAGGTGAAGAGGAGCTCAGGCTCGGCATCCTTATTATTGAGCGTACCGTGGAGGAGTCCATAGACCTCATAAGTGGTCTCAGGCTCTAGCCCCATGATGGTAAACTCAGTCGCACGCTTGCCAAGAGCGGTGAAGTGTCTGCCCTTGTCTCGTATCGTAGCGGCATCTGGAGCTGTCGTAGCCTCCTCGCCCTTTGCAATCGTCATCAGGTAGACGTCGGTCATCTGATCCGGCTCGACAGAGATCGTAGCGGACTGATGTAGCGCACGAACTACCTGCTTGTTGATGAGCTTAGGAGCCTCGTCGGTTACATTAGGATCCTGCTCGTAAGCACCGACGGTCGGATGCTCTTTGTCACGAGCTGTGCCAAGGATGTCCGTCGTGACAGCAGCGTGCGGAGCACCCTGTGGCAGTACGGTCATATCCTTCGGGTAGAGCACCTTGTCAGAGACGAAGGCTACCTCTACGACCTTGGATGCTGTGCTCTTTGTCGCCTCCTGATAGTTGGTTGCGTCGTACTTCTTACCCTTAGCGGTGATGAGTACGCCCTTGCTGTCAGAGGTGTAGAGCGCATTGCGGTCGCAAGTGAGCTGCTTGTTGGGGAGAGCTTGATTGCTAAAGAGGATGCCTCCACCGTCTCGGTTCTGCAGGATGTTGTCTGAGAGCTGAGACGAAGAGATATCGCCGTTGAGCATAAGGAGTGCTGTACTCTTGCCGTCACGAGCTATAGCGGTGTTGAAGACAAAGCTCAGTCCCGTAACGTTGCTCGCCTTAAAGGCACGGCTATCAGAAGAGCCACGCGTGATGCGGATCACATTGTTGGCAACGAGTAGACCCTCGCCCTGCACCTCACGGACAGAGATGCCGTGTAGTGAACTGAGTTTATAGGCCTCGGGCTGTGTCAGGTCAAAGTCATTGCCTATGACCTTGGCATCTGTGTGGAAGGTTGCATCGATACCGATGTACTCTCTCTGAGGCGTAATCTGCTGTACCATCTCGTTGCCCTCGATAAGGACTTCGGAGGAACGAATGACATAGATTGCCTTGCCACTATGATCTACGAAGCGGTTGTTGCGCACCGTGTAGCCCTTACCTACGGGGTTGGCAACAGTACTGGTACCTCCAATCTGTAGAGCAATGTGTCCACCCTCAAAGAGCGAGTTCTCAACCAAGACATCACAGCTCTGTGCGTGTGGATTGCTGGCCGCCTCAATCTTGACAAGGTGCGGAGACATGTTGTAGTTCATATTGCTCGTGTTCTTGGTGTAGACATGGCAATTGTCCATCGTGAAGTGCGATGAGTTCTCCTGAACGTAGACCATCGTTGGGAATCCGAGGTCTGTCGAGTGAATCGTCATATTGCGCAGCGTCACATAGGGGGTATTGCGTACGGTCATCACACCATAGTAACGTCGATAGGCATCGTCTCCAATAGGCTTGTTATACCCATTGGCAGAGATAACGACCTCGTCACGAGAGTTGCCAAGACCAACGATGGTGATGCTGTTCTTGGCAGAGGCTCCGGGGACACGCTCTAGGAGAACTGTCTCAGGATACTCACCCGGCTCCACCTCAACGGTGACAGCACCAGAGACACCCTGCTTGGTCAGATCCTTAGCGGCTGCAGCCAGACTCTTGTAGGAGGCAGCACTGCTCGAGCCAACACGGAGCGTGCCTTGGAGTCCGCCCTGACGCGTCTTCGTGTCAAAGGGCTTCTCCTGCTTCACATCGTACTTGGTACCTCCGACGGTAACACTCTTGGCGGCAACCGAGATAGGAGTACCTACCTTGAGGTCGCCAGCAAGCTGAGCCTTGACCCAGTAGTACTGCGTGCGTGGTAGTGTCAGTGTATTGGCGGGGTCAAACTTAAAGATGACCTCCGTCTGCGTAGCTTGTGGCTTGGCCGTCGCTATCAGATGAGCTTCGTCAAACTCATCGATGGCTCCCGTAGCGTAGAGTGCGAGCTCCTCGATGCCTTCGCTAGAGATCTCTAGCTGTAGCTTCTCGAGGGTCGTCTTGCCCTTCTCACCAGCGGTGGTTAGGTCGATGCGTACAGCGGGCAGTGAGCTACCCGAGAGTACACCCTGCTTGTCTGCGGGGAGAGCCACGGCGGAGACCTTCTCGACGAAGAGGTCGCGAGGCTTGACGCTCTCTACACGAGCAGCCCACCCGAAAGTGTAAGTGTCTGAACCCTTGAAGTAGACCGTCAGAGAGCCGTCCTGCTCTTGCGAGGTGAAGGTTCTGACACCAGTCTGCTTGAGTATATTGTTATCTCCTGTGGAGAGCAGCTTGCTCTCATCTGTATGGTCACGTCCTGAGTAGATGCCGAAGGTGGCTCTTCGTAGATTTATTGAGTCGATCGTGAGGGTTACCACCTCGCCTTCGTGGGCTGGGAGGAAGGTCACGTACGACCCAGTGTTCTTGAGCACCTTGCCATTGGGACCGCCCTCGTCGTAGTACGATAGGGGCGTGGTGACGGTCACCTCCTTATTGTCACCCGATGATGGGTGGTTGAAGATGTTGACCAGCTTGTACGATCCCTTAGGATCAGCGTCACGGACGGTAATAGGCTTACCAGCAACAGTTAGCTTGGCGATAGCCACGTCTATGCTGTCAGCTGCTGGAGCATCCTTGCGAATGTCTATTGCGAGGATGTAGTTATTGGCAAACTCTTTCAGCGTGCCGTTTTGCGCTAGTGCATCGGCTGGGAGGTCAACACTTTGCATCGTTGGCTCCACCTGAGCCTCTGCGATGAGCTTGTTCGCATCGAGTGTGCCCTCAGCCGTAGTAGCGTAGAGAGCCACACGCTTGATCTGAGGTGCGCCACCCTTGAGGTCCACGGTGAGACCGTCCATGAGGATCGGATTGCGGTCACCGATCGTATGTATGTCAAGTGCTAAGACTGCATTCATCTCAGAGCCGACAGCGATGAAGGGTAGCTCGATCTGCTTTGCAGAGGCTGAGTCAACCTTCATGTCCTGTGGCAGGTACTGCTTGACCTGACCACGCCAGCCTAGCGAGCCGGAAGCACCTTTAGCATCAAAGACGAAGGTCAGAGCCTTCTGCGTAGAGCGGATGTAGTCGGCAGGTTTCGTCTTGTAGGCATCCTTGTTGGGCTTTAGCTCAAAGAGCAGAGGAGCCGAGGCATCCTCACCGTCATAGATCCGAAGCGTAGGCTTGCTACCCCAAGAGGAGTAGTAGAAGTCCCACTCATTGATATCTAGCTGGATGACGTTGTCTGGAGCGGTCGCCTCAAAGGTGACGCTACGCTCGCCTGCATCGGTGTCATATCCCGTGGTAAGTTTGTGCTTGAGCTGAGGCATGAAGTCCCAAGGCTCGAACACCTTGACATGATGCTTACCGAGGGTGAGCACCATCTTATTCATTACCTCTAGAGCCTCCGTGCGGGTGCGCTCCTTCTCGGGTAGCGTCTTCTCGCCTGACGAGAGGTGGATCTTATCAATGGATAGGTTGATCTTGCCTCCCTTGCTCGCAGTCTCCTGGAGGTCTACGACTAGGTAGAAGTGGTTAGCCCCCTCGCGCAGTGCTTGAGGTGTGGGGAGCTTGGCGGTGAGTGCCTGGGCAAAGTCCCAGCGAGCGATCTCCTTAGCCTTCGTAAAGTTATCTACGATCGGGCTGTAGTAGAGAGCCACCTGAGCGATGTCTGTCGTCTTGCTAATATAGCTCAGGTCTAGACGCTGCAGTGTGACAGGGTCTTTGGTTCCCTGAGCGACGAGCGTGAAGGCAACCATGCCGACCTTCTGGACGCTTGCATTGATGGGCATCGCAAAGGTATCGACCTCGATGGTTCTACCCGAGAGCGAGTCGACCGCCATAGGCAGAGGAGCGATCTGAGAGACTAGAGCCTCAAAGCCAGCCTTGGGAACCCCCGTATTCGTTACGAGACGGATCGTCAGACTACCATCAGGAGCTGTCGAAGTTGCCTTGTAAGCCTTCTCCTTGTTGAGCTTGATGATGAGGTTGTCAGCATTGACCTCTGAGCCATTGTACACCTCAACGAGATCGGCACGACCGATAGAAGAGTAGCTAAAGAGATCTAGCTTCGTAAAGTCTACCTGGATCACCTTGCCAGTGGTCTCAGGCTTGAAGACAGCGTATCCGTCAAACTTCTCGCTGATTGGATCATACTTACCGCCATCGTCGTATAGTGTCAGCGACTTGTCGCCTATGGTGTAGGTCTGCGGAGTCTTAGCGAGTGCGTAAGCATCCTCTACGGTGAGTGTCTTAGGCTCTTGGAGCGTTACGGCGTGATCGCCGAGAGTTGTCGTGAGCTTCGTCGTTGCGACATCGATACGGCTACCAGCCGCCACGTCGCTCTTGAGGTCAACGACCAAAACTAGAGCATGGTTAGGCTCAGAGAGCGTGTACTCCTTAGAGAGTGTGATGGTTCCCTCGGCAGAGACTTCGGTCGTTTTGCCGAGTAGCTTATCAGCGTCAAGCTGTTTGGGCTTACGGCTGTTCGCCTCGTAGAGGTATATCGCCGTGATGTCGCTCGGCTTTGTCTCGCTGAGCTTATAGTGCAGAGCCGTCAGCTGGGGAGCTTTGGCTAGTCCCTCGGTTGTAATCTTGAGGTTGGAGACGATGAGCGACTGCTCACCGATGTAGGGGTCGTGGCTAGCACTCTTGTCCTCTAGGACAGAGGTAACCTTGATCGCAGGCTGATCGACCGTGCGTACGATGATCTTAAAGCCGGCACCTGGATTAGCTTTCGTCTTGCTACCGATCGTTATCTGACCGGACTTGCCACTGGAGCGAAGCTTAAGGGGCAGCGCCGGTCTATCCTCCTTGGCAAACTTCCTAATAATGTCTCTCTCGTTAGGAGATCCATACTGATTAAAGTATGTACTGCCCTCGAGGATGTAAAGCTCGTCTTGATTGTCTAAAGCAAGCTCCTGTATCTCTATCTCGATACACTTGCCAGCTTGCTCTGGCGTGAAGACAATCTTGCCTCCTTTGTATGCCTGAGCATTGCCATCGGCTCCTCCACTATCGTAGAGGATCAGCGGGGTATCTCCCACCTTATGCTCGTTATTGCTAGAGGTCGACGTGGGCATCAAGAGCGTCTTGTCCTCTTGTCCCCACACGATCGGTGGCAGGAGTAACCAGCAGAGTAGTAGGAGCGTTGTCGTTACTGTTCTTTGCATAGTAATTGAGTGAATATATAGTTTGTTATTGTCTGCATATACGATACGATGTCGTAGCTCCGCCCTCTAGACGTAAGAGTGCGACATAGCAATCGCTCATAGCGGGCAGCGTGACCATAGCGCGTCCCACAGAGAGCGGATGCGTCAGGACGAGTTGCCCGTCTATATTATATAGGTATAGTGTACCCCTCACCTCGCTCTCGACATATAGCTGGTTGTCGCTACTGGAGAGACGCATAGCTGGTGTCGCAGTGGGGAAAGTGATGCTGGTGCCTTTGGCGAGGGGCTTGATGCCCGCAAACTCGGTCGAGACTTCTCCCGTCTCATCGGTCTGCTGGTGGACGCCCGTCTGCACCTTGAGGAAGTCGATACGCTCTAGGTACACCAGCTCACCCGCAGCATTGACCGCGCTGTCTATATCAATGTGGCTACCTGGGGAACCGTTAGGATGATTGTCCGCATAGCCATAAGCGTAAGGCTGAGACTCCCAAAGGCCTCCCTCATGCTCTTGCTTCATACAGTCCGGTAGGCGGACCCCCGAGAAGGTTACTTTGTCACCCTCCCAGAGCGGGTAGTAGCTATTTGTCGTGTGGTACTTATTGCGCGGTATGAGTCCCGAGTCACCCTCCGAGTCGCTCCAAGCGACGGGGTCGTTGTATGGGTCTTTTGGCTTATAGTAGGTGATTGTGTAGTCTAGGTTGCTCCGATAGTCTTCGCTGCCACGGATGCGGTACCACGGGTCGTCCGCTAGTCCGTTGCCATTGGCATCTTGGCTCACATAGATGATGCCTGGCTCCGCATTACCGATGAAAGCATTGCCCAGTATCGCAAAGTCTGCTTGGTTGGGCTGATTGACCAATGCGGGCTGGATGCGTACGATGATGTAGCCGCCCCACCCACCGAGGGAGAGGAAGCTCCCCTCCTTGACGAAGATGCGCTGTGCCTGCTGGAGTAGCTCTTGATAATTTGATACGCCCTCGCTCGCCATCACCTTGCTCCCCATAAATTGTCCGGGAGCCGGGTGGTAAGCAATCACCTCCGTGATGCGGCTCTCCTGCGCAGAGAGCGTCGCCACACCTAGGAGGAGTAGACCGGTGAGGATGTGCAGTACAAGCGAGTAGATATGTCTCATATCATAGAGTCTAGGGGATTCAAGATACTGTCTCAGTACCGCATGGTAGACTCTACGACTCAACGACTTAACGGCTCAACGAGCCACCGACTAGGAGCATCCATCCCAGTCGTCTGGTGCCAAGGGCATGCGAATGCCCTGCCAGAAGCGTATCGTGCTGCAAAGTCCACGTTGCAGACTGATAGAAATAATGATCGTGGCAGGTCTTCTGGCTTAGCTCGCTAAAGTGTCTCCTTCCCACCCCTGAGTGACGTTAACGGGGCAGTGGTCTCATCGAGTAGATGACACGTTAGCTTGGAGAGAGCTTTACAGCAACGGGCTTGCTCAGGATTTGCACCTGATTCCCTCTTAGAGTGGCGTGACATACGCTACACCTCGCATAGGTGTAGTGAGCGGTATGCCTATCCACTAACCATAATCACCCGCAAAGGTACTGAAAAGCGACCACCTTGCCAAAGAGCCGTTAGAAGTTAGAGATTAGAGGTCAGAAGTTAGAGGTTAGAAGTTAGAGGTTAGAGATTAGGGGTTAGGGGTTAGAGATTAGGGGTTAGAGATTAGAAGCTAGTAACCCGCTGTAAGGATGCTCGGTCAGACGCAGACCGCACTGCGTCCGACCATACCTCTCTACAAAATCGTTACACGTCTCAGCTGTTCCTGCACCCCTCCGTGGGGACCATTTCGTCCCTCCCTTGGGACGATTTGATCCCTCCCTTGGGATTTTTTCGTCCCATGCCAGGTGGAAGATATTTGTCTCATGAGTATGGGACGACCTTTCCACACTATCTGCCATACTATATATGTGTAGCTCACTCGACTCGTGTAACCCGCTGTGAAGATGCTGAGCAAGACGACTCCTGTAGGGTCGCACGGATGGTCTCTCGTGAAAGGGCGTCCGTTGTGGTACAGCAATGATTGCCTTTGCAGAGGCTCATTGACTAGGGGCTGGGAGCCAACGGTTGGCATCCCAAGGACTTTGGAGGGGGAGTGAGAAAGGGAGTGAGATGGGGGATTAGCTGATTTGTCCCCAGTGGTGGGCGTTTGGGTGGATGCGCTCGAGGTTGATGCGGTAGAGCTCTGTGTCGGGCTTGTCGAGGAGCGGACTGTAGTCGAGGAGGTAGTTGACGTCTACTCGTGTGAGGGCGAGGAGGTTGTAGTCCGCCACGGGGTCGGCTATGCGAATGCCCGCTAGAGTACCGCTCTGCCGTGTCCCCTCCATCTGTCCGAAGCCTCGTAGGCGCATATCCTCCTCCGCTATCTTGAATCCGTCTTGCGTGGCAACCATCGTGTCGATACGTTGCTTGGCATCACCCTGCAGGTCGTCGGGCGTGACGAGGATGCAGTAGCTCTTGTCGCCACCACGCCCTACACGTCCCCGCAGCTGGTGTAGCTGTGCCAGTCCGAAGCGCTGCGCATCGTTGATCACCATGACCGTAGCGTTTGGCACGTTGACGCCCACCTCGATGACCGTCGTGGCTAGGAGTATAGGCACCTCTCCCGAGGCAAACCGCTCCATCTGCTCCGCCTTGTCCTCGGCACTGAGTCGTCCGTGAACGTAGACGACTCGCTGCTCGCCAAAACGCTCTACGTACTCCTTGTAGCCCACCTCTAGATTGGCAAAGTCAGACTCCTCCGTTCCTTCGATCATGGGGAAGACGACATAGATCTGCTGTCCACGGTTGATCGTTTCGTTGATGAGACTGTAGAGTGTTTCCTTCTTCTTTTCTGCTATCTGGACGGTCGTGATCGGTTTGCGCCCAGGGGGCATCTCGTCTATGACCGAGACATCGAGGTCGCCATACATGGTCATGGCTAGGGTGCGGGGTATCGGGGTGGCACTCATGACGAGGATGTGGGGAAGGGTCAGCACGTTCTTGCCCCAGAGCTTGGAGCGCTGGGCTACGCCAAAGCGGTGCTGCTCGTCTATGACCGCCATGCCGAGCTTGCGAAAGGCGACCCGCTCCTCTAATATAGCGTGCGTGCCGATCAAGATGGAGAGGCTACCATCGGCTAGGGCGGACAGGGTCTCACGTCGCTCTCTCGTCTTGCTGCTCCCCGTGAGGAGTGCTATGGAGACATCCAGCCCCTCGACGAACTCGGAGATAGTCTCGTAGTGCTGCTGCGCTAGGATCTCCGTCGGGGCGAGCATGCAGGCTTGGTAGCCATTGTCTACGGCTAGGAGCATGGCAAAGAGTGCAACGAGGGTCTTGCCACTGCCCACGTCTCCCTGTATGAGACGATTCATCTGTGCTCCTGAGTTGGTGTCCCGACGTATCTCACGGAGGACTCGCTTTTGCGCTCCCGTGAGGTCGTAGGGTAGTGCGTAGTATAGGCCGTTGAAGAGCTTGCCCACCTGATCTAAGCGGTAGCCCTCGTAGCGCATACGTTGCATGACGGCTAGGCGACGCAGGTAGAGGTTGAGGTAAAAGAGTTCGTCGTACTTCAGTCTGAACTTAGCCACCTGCGCCTGCTCGACACTCTGCGGGTGATGGATCCATCTGATAGCCGTCTGGAGAGGTGCTAGATGACGGTGCGCTATGAGAGGCTCAGAGAGCGTCTCGGGGATGGAGAAGTAGGGGCTCTGGAGGAGCTGGTCGATGTAGCGTCCTAAGAAAGCGGAGTCGATGCGAGCACGCTTGAGTCGCTCGGTGGTTCGGTAGATCGGTTGGTACCCGCCGACGGATGGGCTTGGCTTGTCTGCAGGTTTGATCTCTGGATGTGTGATCTGCAGCTGATTGTTGAAGAGCTGTAGCTTGCCGTAGACGATATATTTGCAGCCCGGGGTGAGCGCACGCTGTATGTAGTTGTGCCCTTTGAACCAAACCAATAGTAACTCGCCCGTGTCGTCCATAAGGCGTGCCGAGAGGTTGCTCTTGCGTCCCAGCGAGGGTGCGCTAAAGGGCTGTAAGATCCCCTCGACCTGTACCTCAGTCATAGAGGGTGTGAGTGTCCCTATGGGATAGATGACCCGACGGTCAGCATAGCGGTAGGGGATGTAGTAGAGCAGATCCCGATAGGTGTGTAGATCCAGCTCTTCGGCTATTAGCTGCGCCCGCTTGGGACCCAGTCCAGGGAGGTCTGCTAGGGGTGTGGTCAAGAAGCTCATAGCAGTATGGGCAGAGAGGGGACAGCTTATCTATTCGAGAGAAGTCTCCCAGTGAGGCGTAGACGCTCTTGATGAGATGTGGTCAGGATGTGCTCGCCCCAGTAAAGCTGGTCAGGTGTGGTGATCTTGATATTCTCCGTAGTGTCAGGCACTAAGGCTAGGTCGCTGTAGAGCTGATCATAGACAGAGCAGTCGTCGGTAAAGCTCTCCTGAAAGGGCTGCTGGTAAGCCTCCTTGATGCGCTCGGACCAGAAGACCTGAGGTGTACGCACTAAGCGGTAGATGCTGCGATCTACAGCTTGCGAAGGCTGCTTGCCCTCATTGGGTAGATAGCGCAAGCTCTCCGTGAGCTCCAGGACAGGCACGGCTGCACCCACCCGCTGCGCCTCCTCGTAGCACTTGTCCACCACCTCCTTAGCGACGAAGGGACGTACCGCATCGTGTATACCGACTAGTACTCCATCAGGTACCACACGTAGCGCTCTTTGGACAGTGTCAAAGCGTCTCTTCCCAGCGACCGTTAGATAGACACGATCAGCAAGTCCCATCGTCTGGAGCATATCCTCGACGATGATACGGTAGTCGTACGATATGCCGAGGACGATGTAGTCCACGTGCTTTGCTAGAGCCTCTATGGTGTGCTGGAGGATTGTTTTATCGCCCAGCTTGATGTATTGCTTGGGTAGATCAGCTCCCATACGAACGCCCGACCCTCCGGAGGGGATGATGAGATATCTTTTAATATGATCTGACGCAGTTATTGCTTGCTCCATGTTTGTAGTAGGTGGTGAAGGGGAGGGTTACTTCTCTCTGAGGAAGATGTTGATGGGAGTACCGCAGAAGTCCCAGTTCTTGCGGATTTGGTTTTCGAGAAAACGCTTGTACGGCTCACGTACCCATTGGGGCAGATTCGCATAAAAAGCAAAAGACGGGACCGCCGTGGGGAGCTGCTGTACGAATTTGATCTTGATGTACTTACCCTTGATAGAGGGTGGTGGAGTCTTCTCGATCAGCGGCAGTAGCACTTGGTTGAGCTGGTGCGTCGGGATGCGTGTCGAGCGCATATCGTAGACATGCTGCGCCGTCTCGATCACCTTGAGGATGCGCTGCTTATTGAGTGCTGAGATAAAGAGGATGGGAAAGTCGGTAAAGGGGGCAAACCGCGCACGGATCGCCTCCTCCATAGTGCGCTGCACGGGCGTGCTTTTGTCCTCGACGAGGTCCCACTTATTGACGCAGACGACAAGCCCCTTGTTGTTGCGCTGGATCACCCGAAAGATGTTGGCGTCCTGAGCCTCTATACCTCTCGTAGCATCGATTAGCATGATGCACACATCGGCATTTTCGATAGCACGGATAGCACGGATCACCGAGTAGTACTCGAGGTCTTCGTTGACCTTGCCCTTCTTGCGGATGCCCGCTGTATCGACGAGGTAGAAGTGCTGGTTGAACTTATCGTACTCCGCAAAGATGCTGTCACGCGTCGTGCCCGAGCGGTCGGTGACGATGTTGCGCTCCTCGCCGATGAGTGCGTTAAGGAGCGAAGACTTACCCGCATTCGGTCTGCCTACGATCGCAAAGCGAGGTAGCTCGAGGAGAGGCTCATGATTGCCCTCCTTAGGGAGCAGCTCTAAGATATGGTCTAGGAGGTCGCCCGTCGAGGAGCCGTTGATCGCAGAGATAGGGTAGGGGTCGCCAATACCTAGGGAGTAAAACTCCGCCGCGTCGTTGTGCTGGGTGAAGTTGTCCGCCTTGTTGGCCACCAAGATGATAGGCTTGCTCGTCTGTCGGAGCATCAGAGCTATCTCGTCGTCTAGGTCGGTCACGCCGTTGAGTATGTCCACGACAAAGAGGATCAGGTCAGCCTCTTCGACTGCTATGCGCACCTGCTTATTGATCTCCTCCTCGAAGACATCATCACTGCGCAAGACCCATCCGCCGGTGTCTACAATCGAAAAGGTACGCTCGCACCAAGTGACGTGGCCGTACTGTCGGTCACGTGTCGTACCCGCCTCCTCTGTGACGATAGCTTGGCGGGAGCGAGTCAGACGATTGAAGAGGGTACTCTTGCCCACGTTGGGGCGTCCTACGATGGCTACTAGATTACTCATAGCTTGATATCTCTTATAGACTATGTCAGTCTGCTTAGTATATAAATAGGTGCGTCAAAAAAAGCAACTCAACGGCTAGATGTCATAGCCAAACTGTGTCAACGCTTGATCGCTCTGACGCCAATCCTTATCCACACGGACTAATAGTGTCAGGTGGATATGCTTGTCAAAGAATCGCTCTAGATCCTTTCGTGCGGAGATGCCAAGACGCTTGATGGCGGAGCCTTTGTGCCCGATGATGATCCCCTTTTGCGACTCACGCTCTACGAGGATCACGCAGCGCATGTCGGTTCGGTCAGGACTCTCGACAAACTCCTCCACGACGACCTCCACAGCGTATGGCACCTCCTGGTGATAGTACTGGAGCGCCTTCTCGCGGATGATCTCCGAGACGAAGAAGCGTGCTGGCCGATCGGTCAGCGCGTCCTGCTCGAAGTAAGGCGGCGACACGGGGAGCAGCTCCTCAATGCGCTTCTTGAGCGGAGCTAGGTTAAACTGCCTCAGTGCCGACACGGGGATAATCTCCGCCTGTGGGATTATGCCGTGCCAGTAGTCGACTAGCTCCTCCAGATGCTTCTGGTCTGTTAGGTCTACCTTATTAATGACCACGATGATCGGGCAGGAGAGTCGCTGTACACGCTCCACGAAGTCGTGATGCTTGTCTCGCTCCTCCATCGTGTCAGTGACGTAGAGTAGCAGGTCAGCATCCTCTAGAGCTTGCTCCGAGTAGGCGCGCATACGCTCCTGCAGCTTGTAGCTAGGCTGTAGCACACCAGGCGTATCGCTGTAGACCACCTGCATGTGTTCGCTATTGACGATGCCTAGGATGCGATGCCGTGTCGTCTGCGCCTTGCTCGTGATGATCGAGATACGCTCTCCGACCAGGTAGTTCATCAGCGTCGACTTGCCCACATTAGGGTTGCCGACGATGCTCACGAAGCCACTCTTGTAGCCCTCTGGTAAGGGCTTACCGGCGAGGTGCTGTAGCTCCGTCATAGCCCCAGACTAGATAGACAGCTCCCCACGTGTACCCTGCACCGAAGGAACTTAGGATGAGCTTGTCGCCCTTCTTGAGCTTAGGCTCATACTCCCAGAGACAGATAGGTATCGTGGCGGAGGATATGTTGCCATACTTCTCGATAGTGACCATCACCTTGTCCATCGGCACCTCGGTATACTCCGATACAGCCTGGATGATACGCATATTAGCTTGGTGAGGTACAACCCACGCAACATCATCGTTGGTCAGATGGTTGCGCTTCATCACCTCACGGCTCACGCGAGCCATGTCGAGGACCGCATTCTTAAAGACATGCTGCCCCTCCTGATAGACGAAGTGCTCACGGCGTGCGACCGTCTCTGCCGTGGCGGGACTAGCCGATCCGCCCGACTTCATGATCAGGTGCGAGCGGCCATTGCCGTCGGTCTTGAAGAGAGCATCCTGTACGCCTAGCGAAGTATCTTCCGTACGCTCCAGGAGAACGCAGCCCGAGCCATCACCAAAGAGCGGACTCGTCTGGCGGTCGGTGTAGTCAATCGCTGCGGACATCTTCTCCGTAGCCACTACGATCAGACGCTTGTACTGTCCTGAGCGAATGAAGTTGGCACCCGTCTCTAGCGCGTAGAGCCAGCTAGGGCAGGCCGAGTTGATATCAAAGGTAAAAGCGTGTCGACACCCAGTCTCAAAGGCTACGATCGAAGAGGTCGAGGGAAAGTGATAGTCGGCCGTATTCGTCGCTAGTATGATACCCTCCACTGAGAGCGGGTCTATACTCCACCGCTCCAACATCTGGCGAACAGCTTGGATAGCTAGGTAGGATGCGCCGAGGCTCTTGTCCTTGAGTATGCGGCGCTCCTTGATGCCTACACGTGTCATAATCCACTCGTCGGTGGTGTCGACCATCTGCTCTAGGTCGGCATTAGTCAGTCGATCCTCTGGTAGGTAAGCACCTACGGCAGTGATCATCGCATTGTATTGGGTCGAAATCATGTACTGTTTGAAACTACTCGGAAATGGTATTCGGTCGCTAAGGTAATAAAAATCGACCAACGAACGTACATCTAGCTCGAAAGATCTCAGCCGTTGCTCGCGTAGAGTGACTCGACAAATCGGTCTAGTCGCTTGTCTATCAGGTCAATGTCACCGCTTAGTCTCCTCTAGTCGGATAAGCAGCTCGGTGGGTTATGGCAGCCCCTCCTAGGGCGCTTTTGCTTTCCTCCCTTGGAAAGAAAGTTTTCCATCGTTGGAAAGAAAGTTTTCCACCGTTGGAAATTTACTTTTCCTACCTAGGAACTGAAAAGTTCCTCCGTTGGAACTAAAAAGTTCCAAGAGGGGAACTCTTTTTGGAACTCGTATGTGTAATCTACTCAGCACGATACGAACATTGTGGAGGAGGGGTGTACTCGATGGTGACTCACAGATAGCAGTTAGCAGGATGGCGTCCCTATAAGTTGCACTTTAGTGATTTGCTGAATTGTGTGGTGGGTTACTTTTTGCCGATTGGTGTAGATTGGGTACTTTTGCATTGGAGCTGGAGACAACTCTCTGAGCTTACGATCGTATAGACCTTAATTTCTGACTTTACAGAACGATAATAATATGAAGATAGCTATAGTAGGTGCCAGTGGAGCTGTGGGGCGTGAGTTCCTACGTCTCTTAGAGCATCGAGACTTCCCGATTGATGAGCTACGACTCTTTGGCTCGTCTCGCAGTGCTGGCAGTGAGATCACTTTCCGTGGTAAGGAATACAAGATAAAGCTCCTAGCCCAAAACGATGACTTTAAGGACATCGACATCGCTTTTGTCTCTGCTGGAGGGCAGACGGCTCTAGACTTCGCCAGTACGATCACGAAGCATGGCGCTCTGATGATAGACAATTCGAGTGCCTTCCGTATGGACCCTGATGTACCACTTGTCGTGCCTGAGGTCAATGGAGCTGATGCGCTAAACCCTGCCAAGCGGATCATAGCCAACCCGAACTGCAGCACGATCCAGATGATCGTGGCACTGGCTCCGATCCATGCGCTGAGTCCCATAGAGCGTGTCCATGTGGCTACCTACCAGGCTGCTAGTGGTGCGGGTCACGATGCGATGCTAGAGCTGGAGGGGCAGGTGCGTGACCAAGCGTTGGGCAAGCCACTACAGACGAAGGCTTTCGGCAATCAACTCCTCTATAACCTCATTCCGCAGATCGACATCTTTACCGACAATGACTACACGAAGGAGGAGATGAAGATGTACAATGAGACCTGCAAGATCCTGCACGACGATGAGATACGTGTCAGTGCTACCTGTGTACGCGTCCCCGTGCTGCGTGCTCACAGCGAGGCTATCTGGGTGAAATGTGCTGAGCCACTAACGGTCGAGGCGGTACGCGAAGCAATGTCAAAGCAGAAGGGACTACTCCTGATGGATGATCCCGCCAAGCGTAGTTACCCGATGCCTCTACACTGCTCTATGCAGGAGCCAGTCTATGTAGGACGTCTGAGGGCTGACCTTGCCGAGCCAGGCTGTGTCACCTTCTGGTGCGTGGCTGACCAGATTATGAAGGGGGCTG
>OASD01000351.1_pt1 | contig 19105 bp, 27 predicted proteins | sample 1475531 | NCBI WGS metagenome assembly OASD01 (sample SAMEA3360668, study PRJEB22359) | human gut metagenome | biome: ENVO:urban biome; feature: ENVO:human-associated habitat; material: ENVO:feces | place: Bangladesh | collected 2011
ACTCGTAGGGGGTGCTGGAGCATCCACGCTACACCCGCCTCGATACTGCCTGCGTACTTCTTGACGGGGTGGATATTGATACCCGCTCTGTATATCTCCTCAATGAGTCGGGGGTCGGCACTCTCGCTGACAACCTTGGTGCGGGGGTGCTGCTTGAGTACCTTGATGATGTCTGACTGGAGCATCTCGGTACGATAGCAGACCTCGCTGATGTAGAGTGCCTCCTTGTCGTAGGCGACCTCGACGATGGCTGTCGGGTCGTTGGTAAAGCCGAAGTCAATGCCGAGGTATGTGCGCTTGATGTGTGGTGGAAAGCTCTCTATCGTGCTGACGTTGGTAAAGACTAAGCCCTCTATCTGCGCCATCTTGCCCTCGCCAAAGATCTGCCAAAGGCTGAAATTCTTATGCTGGAGGCTCTCGATCTCGTCGATGACCGTTTGCTCCAAAAATGGATTATCCTTGTAGGTGCTGACGAAGTGGTAGGTGCGGGGGTCTCGGTTGAGGTCGCTGGCGATCCAATGCTCCTCGGAGAATGAGGGGTTGTAGTCTACGATGGTGAGCCGTGTCGTACGCATCTTGAGCTGTTGGAACTGGATAGCCGTTAGCTCGTTAGCCTCGTTGACAAAGAGGATGTCCCGCTTACGACCACGGAGCCGTTGCTCGTCCGATGCCGAAAAGAACTCGATCGTGCTACGTGTCTTGAACCAGTAGACGAGGTCGGTCTTATTGAAGTGTCTCTCGTTGTATACTCCCAGCTGGCGCATGATCGTCTCGAAGTCCTCCAGCACCGACCCCTTGAGGGCTGGGAGCGTGGCTCGTACCACGCTTATCTTGATGCTTGGGACTCTCAGAGCGTAGAGGATGAGCCAAATCATGACGTTGTAGGTCTTGCCCGATCGTGCCGACCCTTGGAGGGAGATAGCTGTGTACCCCTCTCGTACCGCTGTGTCCAGGCGGGTGTATATCTCTGTGGTCTGTATGGTCTGCACGGTGGTGTGGTCTTACTTGTCGCTCTGTGCTGGTTGATCCTGCTCCTTGCTCTGCTCTGGCGGGGTCGTGACAACCTCCACTCGGACGCCAGCGAAGTTGTCGTCCATCGGGCTGTTGCCCCACTTCTCGGGGGCTAGGTTGAGGAGCTCCATCTTCGCCGCTTGAATATTTGGCGGGTAGTGCTTGATCGTCTTGACTTGCTTGGTGATGACGGGTTGCCCATTGGCTCCGACTCCGTACTCAATGCGGATGTCGGGGTAGTCGTACCCGCAGGCTGCCTTGTGGACGCTCACCTCTACCTCGGACTGCTTGGAGAGTCGGTGCGTCTCCTCCGCCTCCTTGATCATCTCGGCAAACTCGGGGTGCTTGTCCCGCCACTCGTAGAAGGTACTCTCAGTGATCCCCGCCCGCTTGTATGCCTGCGTGTACGTCTCGCCTGCCGTGATGCTCGCTCTTATTATCTCAATAATCTCCTTGCGGTACTTCATCTGCTCCTCCTCATTTGTCTACAGTAGTCGTTTTACTATCTACGTTTGCGCTATCTATCTGTATACCACAAAGATACGCATTTAATGTGAAGTGGCAAAGCACAAAAAAAAAAGAGGGGTGCCGTGGTGTGGCACTCCTCTCTCGTGGTTGTCATGGAGGTCGTCTACTTGGGGACGATCTCCAGCTTGTATCCTAGGTAATCAAGGTAACGCTCGACCGACTTGAGTCGGGCTGTCTGCTCTCCCGACTCGAATCGTGTGATGGTGTTGCAACTGCTGAAGATGCCGTCCTGCGCTACTCGGTATTTAGTTAGTCCCTGCTCCTCACGGAGCCGTCCTGCTTTCGCTTGTATCTCTTCTGCTGTCATCTCGTCTCTGCTTGCTTGTTTAACGCTCCACGCTGATGCTGGTAGCCGATCCAAAACATCGTCCAATCCTCGGGTGAGAAGCGACTCCTTGGAAAGCCGTCGGCTGGTACCTTGTCCATGATCTCGCTGATGATCTCGTCCAGCTCGTCTGTCACTCCATCCATGATGTGACGGAGTCCGAGGAAGCTCCCGATGATCGTATTAGGAGCCTCCTGCACCTCGTCGACCTTTTCTTCGGTCGTGAGGCGTGCTTGTATTCCTCTGTTTAGAACCTCTGCCTCGTGCAGGACAGATACAATCCGCCCTGCGAGGTATGCGATGTTGTTGTTTTGCTTGTCTAGTGCCATTGTCTTAGTTTCTTTTGTTGGTTTGTATTTGGTTGTGGCGGGGCTGTCGCCCCGCCTTGCTTGTCTTATGCTGGCATCTTTGTGTCCATCCAGTGTTCGTAGAGTTCCTCGATCGTGTCGTACTCGAGTACGATGTCTGTGCTGTCGTAAACTTTCCAGCACAAGCCCTCCATCCACTCGCATGAGGTGTTCTCAAGTACGCATTCGACGTAGTTTAGCAGTATCGATGGGTCGTTGTCGTCCTCCTCGTCGTACTCTGCCATGATGCGATCGATGTCCTCCACAGTCCAGTAGGTTGTGATTATGTCCTCCACGATGTCTCTAACGTAGGAGAGGCTAGGCACTAGATCCACGTGGATTGATGTTGAGCATTCTGAGATTCTGCTCGCTAGCTTCATTAGCTCCTTTTCGTAGTCATCAGTTACAGCGACGATCGTGCCGTCTCCGTCTGCTTGGCTGTATCTTACGTAGTAGTAGTCAGTTGTTGGGTAAGTCTTTTCGGTAGTCATAGTAGTATTTGTTTGTTTTGTTTGGTTATTAGTCTTGTTCGTTGCTTCGGGGGTATCTCTCCCCCTTTGCTATTGCAAAGATACGAAGAATTTTCGATACTACCAAATTTTCTGCCTACTAATTTGCGATTTCTTTTTGCGGGATCAAAAGGGCGGTGGGGTGCGGAGACTGGCTGTTAGCCGTTGGCTGTTAGCCTTTGGCTTTGGCTGGCGCTTTGGCTTGGTCGGGCTGTCCGCCTTGAGCTCGTCCATCAGTGCGTCTTGTATTGTGGACTTGCGGGCGAGGACGCTCAGCACTCGCTGGTCGATGGTGCCGTCGGCTATGAGGTGGTAGATGGTCACTCGCTCCGTCTGCCCTTGACGAGCGAGTCGGGCGTTGAACTGCTCGTATAGCTCGAGGCTCCACGTGGGGGTGTACCAGATGATCGTGTGACCGCCTCGCTGGAGGTTGAGTCCGTGACCGATGCTGGCGGGGTGACCGAGGAGGATAGGCACCTCGCCACGATTCCACGCATCAAAGACCCCCTCCTCGTCTATCGTCTTAGCTTGCGGTAGCTCCGCTCTCAGTCGTGCTAGCTCGTGCTTGTAGTGGTAGGCGATGATGACGGGCGTGTGTATCTCCTCGAGCATCTCCTTGAGTCGCTCCAGCTTGGCAGGCGTGGTTGGGGCTACTGCCCCCTCCTCCGTGTATATGGCTCCTCCAGTCCACTGCTGGAGCTTACCACAGAGGACGCCTGCGTTGCTGGCGGTGATGACTCCGTCAGCTGTCGGGAGGACGTTGTCCCGTTTGAAATCTTGGTACTCCTTGCGCTCCTTGTCCGTCAGTCCGACCGACACGTTGACGTAGTTGACGGGCGGTAGGGTGAGGTAGTCCTCGGCTCTCATGCTCATACAGATGTCCCCGATGCGCTCGTAGATAGCGTCTGATGCCCACGGCTTGATGATCCACTCGTAGACGATATGCCCCCGACCTCTGCCTGCGTCAAAGTACGTCTGTCGGTACTTGGTTATGTACTCCCCGAGACGCTTGCCACCGTCAAGGATGTAGAGCTGGCTCCAAATGTCCATTAGCGAGTTAGGCGAGGGGGTACCCGTTAGTCCGATGATGCGGTCAAAGCGTGTGCGGAGGGGCTTCATCGCCTTGAACCTCTGCGTGCCGTATGCTTTGAAGCTACTAAGCTCGTCGATCACTAAGGTGTCAAATGGAAAGGGCTTGAGCGGTACCGACAGCACCTTGTCCAGCCACGCCACGTTGTCTCGGTTGATAATGTGTATGTCGGCTGGAGTGCTGAGCGCCTTGAGGCGTTGCGCTGGCGTGCCGAGGATCTTGACGGCTGTCAGTCCTTGGAGATGCTGCCATCGCTCTATCTCGTCCGTCCACGTCCGCTCGGCTACTCGCTTGGGGGCTATCACCAGCACAGAGGAGACGGCTCCCGCCTCCTTGAGCTCTGCGATAGCTGTTAGCGTGCTAACGGTCTTGCCTAGTCCCATCTCTAGGAATAGCGCACAACTCTTGTGGCTCTTGATCCAATCGACCGCCCGCTCTTGGTACTCGTGTAATTGGTTACGCTGTAGCATCTCTCACTGCCTGCTCTAAGGTTATCATATCGTCCACGACATAGACTGCAAAGCCCCGCTCTCGTAGCTCTTGATGTCGTATCTCTTGTAGTTTGGTCGGCTTGCGCCCCGTTGTCTTTAGCTCCACCCATAACGTCCGCCCGTGGGGCATCAGACAAAGGCGGTCGGGGTAGCCTGCTTCTGTGACCGATGCGAACTTAAGGCAAAGCCCCCCGTGTGCTTTTATCCGCTCGACCAGCTTACGCTCTAGGTACTTCTCGCTGTACTCTCTCTTCTTGCTCATCTCTCTTGCTCGTTGTTGTTTTTGTCGGTTGTCTCGTGCGTGTGATGTCTCCTCTCCGAATCCTCCGTTCCTCCGATTTTCTTGGGGGGTGTGTTTGGTAACCCTCGCACGCGCACGTATTGAGCGCCTACCGTCTGTACATACCCCAATATTCAATTATCTGTATGTAAACTCTACTTTCCCTCAAACATTCAGAATTACTAATCCACTAATCCAAATAGAAGGTTAAGTAGTTGGAATAGTAAAAATTAGGGTGTGGATTGGTGCTGTGGATTGGTGCTTTTTTTGACCAATCCACTGAGCCAAAAATCGTGGATTGGTGGATTACTCTTTTAGGTACCAATCCAATGACCAATCCAATGACCAATCCAATGACCAATCCACAGCTATTTGAATCCATTGCCGAGGTCTTTTTTGAAGATTGTCTGCCGTCCGTACCCTCCGCTGAGTATCGGTCTCTCTTTTGTGGCTGTCCAGCCGTCCAACTTGCGTAGGAGGCTGTTAGCCTTGCGGGTCTGCACGTTGCCCCGTCCGTTGTCCTCGCCGAAGAACTCGTTGAGTACCTCCACGGCTGAGATCTCGATGCGGGGGCATACGCCGTCGACCTTGACGGTAATGAGGTTGCCCCCTGCCATCTCCGTGCGAGTGTAGGCTGCACCGCTCTTGCGTGCTTGTATGTAGGCTCGTCGCTCCAGCTTGCTGTACTCCTCCCAGTCGGCTGGGAGCCGTATCTCGAGGAAGGCTTGTAGCTCTCCCAGTAGGTCGTTGTCCATATCGTAGTCCCGCTGTCGCTTGGCTAGCTCCTTGCCCTCCTCCTTGTTGAGGTATAGTCGCTCCTTGCCCGAGTCCCAGATGACCTTAGCCTCTGCCCATACTTGCGCCACCTCGCTGGGTGTCAGCTCGCTGAGCGGTGCTTGTGGCTCCCCGCACTGGAGTATCCAAAAGCGTCTGTTGCCACTGCTGTCCCTCAAGAAGTCCCCCTCGTTGGTGGTGGCGAAGAAGACGCAGGTGCGGGGTACCTTGATCTGCTCCCGCCCGTAGGCTGGTCGGTAGGTGTCGCTCTGCTTGGAGACGAAGCTTTTGATCACGTTCATATCTTGTTTGTAGAAGCCTTCCAATTCGGGTATCTCGATGATCCACGCTCCTCGGACGCTCTCCTGCATCTTGTTGCTCCTTGCGTCCATTGTGAAGCTGTCCATAAAGAGGTCGCCCCCGCCTGCTAGCTTGCGTAAGATTGACGACTTGCCGATACCTTGGGAGCCTACGAGTACGGTGATCTGGTCGTACTTGATGCCTGGCTTGTATGCTCGTGCCACGCAGGCAACAAGGCTCTTGCGGGTGATCATACGGCTGTAGTCGTTGTCCTCCGCCCCGAGATACCTAATAAATAGGTTGTCCACTCGTGGCGTGCCGTCCCATTGCGCTTGCTCGATAAACTCCTGCACCACGTTGCGTCTGAAGTCGTTGCCCTGCGTGACGGCATCGAGCATCATCGTGAGGTAGTCCTTGCTCCGTAGCTTGTAGGTGCGGTCTATGTAGAGAGCTAGGCAGGCGGTGTCAGCGTCTGTCCATGAGGTGCCGTCCGTACGCTCCCACGGTAGGTCGCCGACGACCCGCTTCTCCCCTCGAAACTCGTCGTAAATGACCCGCCCCTTGATGGCGTTGGGGTCGTGCTTGAGTATCAAAGCGTAGTTGGTTAGCGTGTTGGCGATGTTGCCCTTGGCATCGGTCGCTAGCTCGCTGAGCCAGCTGTCGGGGTCGTCCTCCTCTGTGTCCGTGCTGGGAGTGGTTGTTTCCGAAAAGGAAAAACCCACTTCTGCGAGGTCTGCTGCGTTGCGTGCCTTGGTGTGTGCGAGGTAGTCCCGCTTGACCTCGGGGATTGTTAGTGCGTACTCTGCCATAGCTGTATAACTGGGTAGTCTGTCGGCTCGTGTTGTGGCTCCTGCTCGTGCATCTAGGTGTGCGTAGTGCGTCAGTCTGTACAGATCCCATGCGTTGAGTAGTTGCCCGCCTATCGGGTCGGACTCGTGGAATGAGTAGCAGAATGTGCCGTTGTCGTAGATGCAAAGCCCGCCCCACGATGAGGAGCCTATGTGGGTGTATCTGTTGAAGCCCGCTGGCTTGTAAAGGTTAGGGATCATCTGCTCGAGTACGTCGATGCAGTCGTAGGTACGGCACCATGAGCCGACGATGTTGTCCTTGATGCGTGGATCCTCCATCCGTGCCGATGCACCTCGAGGTGTGGTGCGTGGTCTGCCCACTCGTGGTGCGCCTGCCCACTCGGCTGTGTTGGTGTAGTCCTTGTAGGTCGCCAGCATAGCGTCCACGTCTACTGGCTCTCCGTCCTGCTGGTAGTAGTAGGTCTCAGCGTCCCGAGGTGCAGCCGCCCAGTACATGAGTCGTGACGGCTCGCAGGAGGTCATATCGACTATGTCCACGCCTAGCCCCTCCGACATGCGATGCGCCACCGCTTGGTACTCGATGTCGTTGCATGGACGTGATAGGGGTGCCACCACCCGATAGCGAGGTGCCTCGGGTGTGTGGCTGTGTGTGGAGTAGACGATGAGAGCGTAGTGCGGTGCTATCTTGGTCGGTAGCTTGGTAGCGTGATCCACGTCTATCGTCAGGAGCGTGCGACACTTGATATTGTCGGCTGTGCGCCTGCCGTCCGCCTTGAGTTCACCGCCCACGAAGCCCCCCACGTCCTTGATGCGCCCCTGCTCCTCCTTAGAGAGTTGTTGGTACTCTCTAAGGGTGCAGGCTGTGCGTCGGTGTTGGAGTAGCTCCTTAAGCTCACCCCACGTGACCGCTCGGTTGTACCACTGCGTGTCCCGTCGTGACCGCCCTACTGCGATAGTATATGTAGAGTCGGGTGTGACCATAGCTAGAAGGGTAGGTCGTCGTTGCTACTGAACTGTGCGTTGGGATCAAAGCCCGTCTGCAGGGGTGGCTGGCTGTTAGCTATTGGCTGTTGGCTCTTAGCTGTTGGCTGAGGGCTAGCTCCGAGGTGTCCGAACATGGCGTCGGCTGGCATCGGGGCCTTGCTCTCTCGTGTAGTGCCAGTCTTGCAAAAGCCTAGAAGTCGTGCCGAGATGCCCTTGCGCCCCTGAAAGTCGTATGCGTTGAAGTATACGACCACCTGCCCCTTGTCCCAGTTGGTCACCTCGCCCGCTGCTGCTGGCTCGGCTCCCGTGTCGGTGAGCTTGTAGACGTTGGGCTTCTCGGAGTTCTTGGCGGTGAAGTACCACTTACCCTTGAAAGCCTCCACGGGGTCGCCATTTTTATCCGTGCGCTCGTCACCATCCTTGAGGAGCGGTGCGAAAGGCTCGGCGGGGTCTGTGTCCGTGAGCTTGCCCTTGGCTACTTCGATCGCTTCTCCGATAGCCTTGAGTGTTGCTTTGTCCTGCTTGTCGATGAGGGCGATGCATTGGTATTGGGGCTTCTGCCCCTCGAATCGTGGCTCTCGGGGGGTGTCAAAGTCTACGTAAGTGATCGGGCACTCGCCCGACCATGCTACTGTTTCCTTGCTCTTTGGTTGGATTGTCATAATTGTATCGGTTAAAAATTAGATGAGTGTTGTCTTGATATAGCCTGCACGTGTTGTCTCCGTGCTGTACTGGCTAAAGAGGTCGCTGTGGTCAGCCTTGAACCGCTTGCTGTCGAAGCGTGTGGAGGTGCTGTCCGCTACGATGGTAATCTTGATGCGGGGGTTGTCCACGCTCTTGACTCCGTCATCGTCCATCCTAGCCTTGATCGGCTCGAGTGCTTGGAGTCGCTTGGTCTCTAGCTCGCTGAGTGCGTCCTTGAGGATGGCGATCTGCTCCTCGATAGCTACGAGGCGGTCTATGTCGTCTCCATCGGCTGTCGTGAGTGTCTCGTCCGCCTGCCATGCATCTATGACCTGCTGGATCTGCGCAGGCGTCTTGCGTGGCACCTCTACGAGCTTGCACTCGGCACCTCGTAGCCAGATGGCGAAGAGTTTGCCCGCCTTGAGCGTGGGGTTCTGCGCCTCGAACATCTCAGCGTAGAAGCTTAGTTGCCACGAGACGTACTCCGTGTCTAGTCGGTATGTGGTCTTGATGTCGTAGAGGTTGCCGTCGCTGTCCACGCAGTCTATCTGACTCGCTATGCCCCAATCGTCACGGCTGACGAGGTACTCGTTGGCGATCATCGTGATGTCGTTGGCGACCTTGAGGAGCTCGTAGTTGGTCACCTCAGAGACATATTGGTCGTCGCCCTCCCGTGGCTCCGTGGCTCTCGTGTCGGTGGCTTGACATAGCTCGTGGATGCGTGTGCCACGTGCGGCTGCTCTCGCCAGCACGTCCTCGTCCACGTCCTTGTACTTGTTTGGGAAGAGTACTTGACTGAGTATGGAGGTGACCCCGCTGTAGGCTATTGTGGAGAAGTCCTTCCCGATGAGTAGGTACTCGTGTACCTCGGGGTCAAAGAAGATCGGGGAGGTGGTTAAGTCGGTTGCTTTCATTTTCTTTTTTGCTTGCTTTGGATTGGTTGAAATTAGACAGCTGTCTATTGATTGATAGATAGGTGTCTATTGATTGATAGACAGGTGTCTATTGTTCGATAGACCTAGGTCTTTTGTTCAATAGATGCGCATCTATTTTTTGGTCGCTGGTTGCGGGGTCTCTAGGTTGCTCTTGAGCTGAGCGCAGTAGCTCTTGACCTCTGCGCTGTCTCGTAGTGCCTGCGGGAGCCGTCCGAAGGTCTCCACCAGCTCCTGCACCGTCTGCGCCTTGGCTAGTGTGCCTTTGATCTCGTCGGTGAAGGCTGGCTGTGCTGTTGCTTTGGCTGGCTTTGGCTCGTCCTGCCCCTTGTTGGTGGCGTCGGCGTCCTTGGTGTCGTCGATCGCAAAGAGTCCGTTGAGGGCGTATTTGCGGGCGTATGAGCTGGTCGCTCCCGTTATCTGCGAAGCGTCCATACCTTTCTTGACAGCCTCCTCACGTGCGAGGGCTGAGTTGCTGATGAAGCTCCCCTCGGCGTCGTAGATGGTGGCTGTAGCACGCACGTAGTATCGCTCGCCTATCTGGACAATGTCGTCCGTGATGAGGAGGACTAGTCCCCGCTCGGTGAGTAGAGGCTTGACAGCCTCTAGTATATCCTCGCAGCTGCGATAGTTATACATCCCAAAGGTGTTGCGCTGTCCCTTGGGGGCTTTGAGCTCGCTCTGTATCTGTGCGAGGTGCTGTAGTAGAGTGCTGTGCGCTCCTTGCTTGATGCTTATTGCTTCCATTGTCTTTATTGTGTTATTGGTTGATATTGTCTGTGATGTGAGTACGATTTGGCTGTATTGGGTACCTATTACTTGTTTCTGTCGCTCTCGTCTAACCCCTTGAGAGCTTTTTCCGTTTGCTCCCTAAACTCTCGTGTGCGATCCACGACTTGGTGCCACTCCCATAGTGCGCCGAACGTGTCCTTGAGTGCCGTATGCGCTCTGTGCATTGTGGCGTATATCTTTCGAAGCCGTCGCTCCTCGTCGTATGTGAGGTCGTCCGTCTCGTCGCACAGTTGCTCGATCGTCTTGCGGAGCGTCTTGTCGAGTGCGCTTGCGAGATCTTTCGCTTGGTCGAATGCAACGTCTCTCAGCACGTCTGCGTGTCGTGGAAAGCTCTCGTCGTCTGCTGTCCAGTCGTACTGTACGAGCTGGATCTCACCCTCCTCGGTCACGTCCGTCGTGACCTCTTGTATCTGCTTATTCATAGTTGTATTGGTATTGCTTGTTGTGTATAGCGTTATAGCGTGTTGCGTATAGCGTTATAGCGGAGTCGTTGTAGCGTTATAGCGAAGCCGTTATAGCGCTGTTGGCTGTTGGCTGGGTTTTGCCGTCCTGCTCCTCTAGCTGTCGCATCTCTGAGGCTAGTACCCTCTCGATAGCTCGTATCGTGTCGATGGTTGCCGTGCGTGCGATGCCGTGGTAGTCCTCGAGTGACTCTGAGAGGGCGAGGAGCTTGAAGCTTACCTTGTCGGGGGCGTATAGCCTCTGCAGGTCGATAAGCCCTTGGATCGCTACTCTCAGTCCGTTGGTTATATCCTTGAGTGCGTAGTACTGCGTCAGCAGGTTAGTCCCTCTCTGTGCTGGCATCTCTCGTGCTATGTCCAGCACTCGCTGTATGGAGCTGTCTTTGCTCCGTATTAGGTCGGCCGTTATCATAGCTCCTCGTCGTCCTCCGTTAGTATCGTGGGTAGCAATCCCCACTTGTGGAGCGTCTTGCCTGCTCGATAAGCTAGGTAGAGGATGCCTGCGCCTGCAATGCGGGCGAGGATGCTCCAGCCCATCGACAAGGTGGGTGTTCCTGCGTCTAGGTCGTGAAAGAGTAGGATAAATCCTATCCCTGCTAGTATCGATAGCCCCAGCACTCGGAGCCAGCTCTCGAGGTTATTTAGTTCCTGCTTTGTCATGGTCGTATGTTTTAATTACGTCGTAGCCCTTTGCTAGTTCCAGCGCTTTGGCACATACATCTTTTACGTACTCATTAGTGCACATAGCCGTAGTCATGGCTCTGAGCATGTTATCATTATCTTCAGACCAGTTGCCAGCCACGTTGACGCCAGTAGCGTCTCCTGCGATAATCATCACGCTGAGATTGTCCTCGTCCTCGGCAGCCCAGTCAAGGAGCCCGTCTATCAGTTCATCTATCGTCATTGTCTTGTCGTCTTGCGTTACTACTTGCGGGCGTAGCCCTTGTCCTTGAGCGTCATGTAGGTGACTGCTTTGCTCTCGATCTCTCGATTTGTCGCTACCCTCGTGCGGGTGAGCCACTCGTCCAGCTCGCTCTTCTTAAATCTTAGTGCCTGCCCCAGCTTGTAGTGGGGTATCTCCTTGGCACTGGTTAAACGGTATAGGGTGGAGCGTGCGCACCCTGTATATGTGACCGCTTCTTCTAGGTCTAGCACCTCCTTTGAGGCTATGCCTGCGTACTGCTCGATGCGATCGAGCTGACGCTTGATGTCGTCCATGGTTGTTGTCGTTGCCATATCGTTACTCTGCTTTTAGGTTACACTGTGGGATGAATTTGTTGATGAAGTAGCTCTGCCCCTTGGGGGTGACTACGGTGGTGACGGTCGTGTGTAGCACGCCATCGGAGTCGGTGCGGACACCTTTCTTGAGCTCGAAGAGCCCCTGCTCGATGTAGCGCTGTTGTGGTATGTTGCGGTACTCGCCACTCTTGCCGAGGTATCCGTTCTCACGGAGCCACTTGAAGAGTCGCTTTTGTCCCGTCTCGTAGCCGTTTTGCGTTAAGATCTTGGCTAGCTCTCCTATGAGGCAGCAGGTCTTGCTGGCTAGCATAGCATCGGCAAAGGCTACTTTTGGGGCTTGTGCGTCTAGTTGCTCGCTCTTGCGCTGGCTCTCGGCCTCTAGTGCCTCCCGCTTGTTGACCTCCTCGAGGAGGGCTTGTAGTGCCTCCTTGTAGCTCCGTGGAAGTGCCTTGGCGACTGCCCCCTGCTCTAGCTCCTCCCAGCGGAGGATCAGCTTGGCTCGGGCTTCGTCGTTGAACTTCGTGGCGATGTAGAGGCACTCGGTCTTCGTTAGGGAGTAGCAGGGTCTTGGCTTGCCTTGTCCGTCCGTATAATTAGCCAGCGCAAATTTGCGCCCGCTGATTTTCTCCCATGCTGGCTCCATTTCTCTAATGGCTCGTAGTACGTCCTTGTGGAGCTTGCTCGTGACCTCGGCTATCTGTAGGGAGGTCATCGTCTCTTGAATGTGCAGTTCGTTCATCTTGTCTGTTGGGTTAGTTGTTCTTTTGCATCTGTCGGTAGTAGGCATCGATAGCCTCAAGGCGTGACAAGAGACGGGGACGTGCATTGCAGTACCCGCTCAGCTCCTCACGGAGCATCAGTTCAAACGCCTTGACGTAGTCTTGCAGACGGGGTGACAACCCCTTGCGCTGTGGTGAAACTTTCACTCGGGCGTATCCACTACGCCCCCGCTCGTTTATAGTCGGAGCTAGACTTTTCTTCTCTGTGTAGGACATTACAGATTGATTAGTCGTTACGACCGCATGAAAAAAGGGTGCGGTCTGTCCCTTTGTCCTACACTCACGAAGAGCAGTGGCGCCATTAAGCGTCCACAAGGGGGTACCGCACCCAATACGGGTGTACAAACTATGTAGGGGTACAATAATACCGCCCCTGCTTGCTGGAGCGGTCGTACCGCTCTTCGTTATGTAGGACATCGCAAAGGTACACATATTTTCCATATATGCAAGTCGTTGGGGTGGTGATTACTCCCGTGTTAGTGTTACTGCTGTGGTCTCCGTGCATCGGCTGATAGCGTTAATCACCGATGCTATCGATACGCCAAACTGCGCCCCGATGTAGGTGTGTATGGCGTTTTTGCTTTTGTCGGGATACGTCAGACGCATCTCGTTGTACATTTGGCAGATGTCTGCCCATCGTTTGTACTTTTCGTAGTCCCTCGCTGGGATGATGATTGTCTCTCTTGTCTTGCTCATTGCTCTATTGTGTTATTTGGTTTGGTCTGTTAGGAGGATAGCTCCCGCCCCGCCTTGCGCTCTCATCTGTCACAATAATCACTCATCAGAGCGGGGCTATCCGTATATCTCGTTATCTTTGTGCTGTCACAATATCACTTACATCACTATGGCTTACGAAATGGATCAAAGGGTCGTTCTCCTCAGTGGGGAGACTAGTACGGACTTCAATGAGGTTGCCGAAAGGAGGCTGTCGCTGTACTTCCGAACCGGCTGGCATATAGCTCAGATAAATGGTGTCAACTACCTCAGTAAGGACTATCCCGTGATGTTCTACTCGACCCCGATGTTTGCCCTCTTCGTTCTTTTGGAGCGTCCGAAGGACTACCTCAAGAACCACCATCGGTAGAATCCCACCCATCGTATCTCCTTTCGCTTCCTGCGAACCTCCATAAGCACCAGCGGGCTGTCTTGTAGCTCCCTTGGCAAGCTCTTGTAGTAGGCTCGCACCGCTCTGCACGTCTTAAGCTTGCGTATCTCCTCTATCGTGTTGTATGTGTCCATAGTCTTGTTGTGTTAATTTGGTTGGTCGTTGGTTGGTGGTAGTAGCGACGCACGGGGTGGACGCTTGCATCGCCCCTAGTCCTCACGGACGCCCCCGTGGCGTCTCTCGTGCGTAGTGTCAGAGGCAAAGGTTGTACATAGCTACTGTTGGATGGTGTCTCTGCTCTACGCTGACTACTACTTGTCAGTTGCTTCTAGTCGCTTGGTGATCTCCTTGTCTATCCGCTTGGCGAAGTTTCTGTAGACCTGCGCCTGCTCTCTTAGCTTGGTGCATAGCTCTCTGCGTGCTTGCTCTGCCTCTGTGCTGATGTTACAACTAGCTGGTCGCCCTGCTAGCTTGTATGCTCCGATCGCCTCTGCTGTGCTGGTTAGAGTTGCGCAGGCGACTATCACCTGCGCCTTGAACTCTAGTACCAATGCCGTCTTGCGCCAGCTCATGTCGAAGCTCTCCATCTCCTCTCTGATCTCGTCTAGTGTCATAGCTTTGTCTGTTAGTTGTTATCCTAGGTATCCTAGGATCCGCCTGCGTAGCTCCTCGCAGATGCTCGCCATCTGCTGGTAGGTCTCGATATGCTCGGTCAGCTCCTCCGCCAGCTCTCGTGTCGGCTCGGTGGTTAGGTTGTCCACGTCTTGCAGCTCGTCTCCTAGCCCGTATGTGTCGAGCTCGAAGTCTAGCTTGCGCTTTAGGTCGTAGAAGTCGCTGATCATCGTGGGGAACTCGCTCCCCGTGTAATCCCATTTCTGTGTCATAGCTCTTGTCCGTTAGTTGTTGCCCATCTTGCTGAGTCGCTCATCGATCTCATCCGCTAGCCTACACATGTGCTTAAAACGCATGTCAGCTTCCAATCGGACTGTTTCGAACAGCTTTGAATTAGCGTTCTCCAAGTCTTCCGATGATCTCGTAGCCCAGACAGTGTTCGAGGCGTGAAATATGACGCCATACAGATTGGATAAGCTTTTGTACATATCTCGTGCGATGTCTCTGTCTGCGATCAGTTGCTTCAGCGTTGCGCTCTTGAGGTCGTAGCCATTTAGTTTTGTTCTTAGTTCTTCTTGTGTCATAGCTTGTTTTTCTTGCTTGGTTTGTGTTACTTTGTATCTGTTACTTAGGTAATGGAGGTTCTACTCCCTTACTTTGTTATTGCAAAGGTACAACAAATAGTTCAAACGTGCAAGCGATTTTGAACTGACAATTCAATCCAAGTTGAACGTATAGTTATAACACGCTATGAATGATAGATTTGTGAAAGCCATGGAATATGTGATTTCCGCAGGCTTAGCGTACAATCAAGCTGACTTTGCCGAGAAGATAGGCGTTGGTCGCTCTGTTGTCACTGGGATTAAAAATGGGTACAAGGAGGCAACTCCATACTATATGGAGCTTGTTGCAAATGCGTTCAAGTGCTTGAACGCTTCTTGGCTCAGTAATGGGAGTGGCGAGATGTTGACTGGCGAGGGCGATATGCTGGGCGGTCACGATCCACGGACGGAGCCGACAGAATTTCCGCTGGACAAAATGGAGAAGGCTCGTGCGCTGGCGGAGGAGCTGGGTGTTGCCTTGATCCCGATGTATTCAGAGCCTTTCAAGGGGGGCAATGACGGCTATCCGCTCGCAGAAGAGATGAACGAGGTAGAGAGCGTATGGACGATGCCCGATGTGCGGGCTGATATGATTGTTCCCGTGGTGGGAGACTCGATGGCTCCGACCTTTCCGCAGGGGTCACGGCTGGCGGTCTCTCGAGTGTGGTTTCGCCACGATGAGCCATTGTCGATACCCTTTGGAGAGGCTTTCGCTATCGTCCTGCACGACCCCGACGACCCCAACCCAAAGGCAATGACGGACTACGTCAAGCGTCTATACAAGCACGACAATCCCGCAAAGCGCAGAGAGTACTGGATAGCTCGCTCGGACAATGATCGGTACGAGGACTTTGAGGTACCGATCTCCCACGTTGTGGGGCTGTGGCGTGTCCGTGCCAGCATCGCTTACTTCGCATAGTCTCCTCCCACCTTTTGCGTGACCCTACGAAAATGGTACAACAAAGGGGCGCACCTCACGATGCGCCCCCTCTCTTGCTTGTGGCTGTGTGACTATTTATTAGACAGCCCCCGTTTGTAGGTCTATCTTCTCGATCAAGTTCTTGTACGTGGCTCCTCCTGCTCTGTAGGAGACTATCTTTTCGTGCTGTAAGCGTCCGACTATTACGCTCGGGTGTACTCCTTGGCTCTTGGCTAGCTGGATCACCTCTTCGGGGGTGGGTGGTACTAATATCGCACCAAAGTCCACGTTAGGCACTAGTGTGTCTGTTGCCCACTTGTCCGCCTCGGCTTCTATCTCTAGTCGCTCCTGCTCGCTGTCGTCAATGAGCATCGGGGTCTCTTTGCCTACGTGTAGCAATAGGTGTGCGACCTCGTGCATCAGAGAGAAGACGAAGATGTCGTACCGCTTGCCTCTGTCTGATAAGATGATGATGGGGTACCTCCCCGTGTGGATTGTTGCTCCGTTGGCGGACACCTTGGGAAAGCTCTCAAGGTAGACTAATCTGACCCCGACCGACAATAAGATGTCTTGCACTTTACGAGGTGCGTCTGCTGGTGTCTCTAGAGCCTGCTTGATCGCTGGCACTGCTTTCTTCAGCTCCTGCTTGCTATACTCCCCAAACTCTTCGCTTCTTGTGGCTGATAGCTCTCTAGCTTGTAGCTCTCCCTGCCTAATCCACGCTAGGAGAGCGTATGGGTCGCTCTTCTCGCTCTTGCGGAATAAGCTTGCTTGCAGTCGTTGTAGATAGACATCACCCCACGCCTCTGCGGACGTTGTGGCGAAAAACGACTTTACCGCCTCCGTTATGTCCCTAATGGCTGCGGTTGCTGGAGCTATCCAGCCACGCTTAATCATCTCTCTAGTCGGGAATAGCGATGCCCAGTTGTCCCACTCTCTCTCCGCAAGTGGCTTTGCTTCCTCACGCTTGAGATACTCGTCGTAGCTCTCTTGTCGTCGCAACCAAAAGCCACGGCTCAGCCCAGTGACTAGCTCTAGACGCTCAGCCCAGTCTGGCGTTACTCTCAGTCGTCCCGCAAAAAGTAAGCTTACATCTTTTGGTAGCTTTCCCAATCGGACTGCGACCTCCTGCTGGCTCATACCCCACTCGTCTATGAGTTCCTTCAGCGTTGCCCCCGGTGGTGATACTACTGGGATTGTGAATGTGTTCTTTTTGTCTGTCATAGCTACTTGCGTTTGTGATAGTCCGTAATTTCGATAATGGCTGTCATATCGTCCTCAACCCTCATAATAAGGCGTAAGGCACCCGTCAGTGAACAAGCCCATAAACCGCTCATATTATGCTTTAACTGATGAAAGTCTCCTGGCAACATCGCAAGCTCAGAGACACTAGCCACGCTCTCAATGTCTGATAATCGTGCGTAGAGCGTATTGATAGCTTTGTGTCCGTACTTTCTGTACGCCTTTGCCTTGTTTGCTAGCAACTTCTCAAGCCTAGGGTCTTCAAAAACGATTCGCATTAACCTCTTCTTTTCTTACACTGCAAAGGTACAAATACTTTTTGAAATTACCAAACGCTGGTAACTTTTTTTTGAACTATCAGATATTGCTGGATAGTTGCCCGCTACTCCTCCTTGCTCAGGATGGACGGGATGCGAGCGACCGCCTCCTGCTTGCCCTTGTCCACGATCTTAGCGTAGATCTCGGTCGTCTTGATGTCCCGATGCCCGAGGAGCTTGGAGACCGTGTAGAGGTCTGTGCCGAGCGTTAGCATCATCGTCGCAAAGGTGTGGCGTGCGCTGTGGAAGGTGATGTGCTTGCGTATGCCTGCCCGTGCCGTCCAGACCTTGACGATTGTATTAGTTGCGGTCGGGTAGGGTAGCTTGTCAAATACTAGCTCCTCCGATCCTCGCTCCTCTCCCATAAGCTCCCGAGCCTCGTGTGTGATGTCGAGGTACTCCTGCCCGCCAGTCTTCTGCTGGCGAAAGGTGATACGTGTATAGCCCCCCTCCTTGTGTACGTCTCCCCATCGTAGTTGCTCGATGTCGCTCCTTCGTAGCCCCGTGAGGCAGGAGAAGAGGAATGCCCTCTTGACGACATCCCGCTCGCACTCTGTCCCTGCAAGTCGCTGCACCTCCTCTAGTGTTAGATACTCCCGCTTGCTCTCCTCGTGCTTGATGCCACTCACTCGCTTGAGCGGGTTGTCCGTTATGATACCATCTCTGTACGCCTTATTAATGCACGCTCGGAGCTTGTCAAAGTATATTGCCTTGCTGTTCTGTGCCAACTCCTGCGCCTCGAGGTAGTCCTTGAAGCCCTTAACCCACTCGGACGTAACCTCTGCAAATGTTACGTTCCTACGCATCTCGTACCTCTTGAGGTACTGGAGACAACTGTCCCAGCTGTCCGCAGTATTACGCTTTTTGCTATCCATCTGCGCCTCGAAGTAGTCAAATAGTAGCACCTTGTCCTGCTCGCTCGTGTCAAATCCGTACCGTCCCTCGTGGTACTCGACCACTCGCTTAGCTCGGATCGTCTCCGCCAGCTGGATCGTCTCCTTGTTCTTCCGCTTGTCCTCTCGTGTTTTCTCGGGGACGAGGTATAGGCGGAGGTACTCGTACGTGCGCTTACCGTTGACGTAGGTGTCTAGATAGAGGCTGTACAGCCCCGTGCGTGTCTTGCGCTTGCGGAGCTTTACTGGTTCGTTTGCGTTCATTTTCTGTTGCTCATTTTATCCGAGCAACAAAGTAACAACAAAGATATGACAAAAGCAAGGCAAAGGGAGGCAAATCCCGATGCCCTGCTCTCGTCTCAAACACTGCTATGATACTTGCTTACTCCTATCTGCTTTTGTCGTTCGTTTGTCTTTCGCCTGCGTGGTCAAATGACGCTGTTCCTTTGCTCTGCAAATGTACTCATTTCACGTCAATAGGCTCCGCCCTTCACAGGGCTGAGGCATCATAATCTCTCTGTCAGGAGCTACACATAAGGTCAAGCTAGGCACAGGTGAGTACACTATATATAATAATGTATCAGCCCCCCCCCTCTAATCTCTAACCTCTAATCCCTAACTTCTAACCTCTAACCTCTAATCTCTAATAACATATCTTTACGGGGAAATTCGTCCGATCCCCTCCTTTCTCGAATATCCACGTGGAAAATCTCAAATCTCCACGTGGATATTTTTTATTTTCCACGTGGGCGTGATTCATTTCCTCCGAAGTTTCATTTGATTCCTCCGAAGAATTTTTTATTTTCCACGTGGGAATTTCGAAATATCCACGTGGAAATCACTTTTCACCGACACAGTGCCGTTTCGATATGTAGTCAGGTCTAAATTATTGTAGCGAGCCCGCATCAACTTTTCCCAGCCAAGGGTGACGCATCGTAATCGAATTTTTCAAGAGCCACACACAACGATAGACGAGGAATATAGAGAGGTAAATGATCTCATTATATAACGAGACTGTTGCATAAAGGCGAATCGCTGTGTTGCTTTCGGGATTCGGCTTCGGTCACATACGGAGGTATG
>OASD01000352.1_pt1 | contig 19049 bp, 19 predicted proteins | sample 1475531 | NCBI WGS metagenome assembly OASD01 (sample SAMEA3360668, study PRJEB22359) | human gut metagenome | biome: ENVO:urban biome; feature: ENVO:human-associated habitat; material: ENVO:feces | place: Bangladesh | collected 2011
TCTCAAATAATCTGTGCATTAATAGATTGGAAACGTGTAGAGGTCTAGTATGACCCGCCTCTTCTCTCCTCCGTCTCACAGCCACGTCGTGCCACTGCACTGCCCCGAGCTGGTGAGCTGTCGAAGTACCTAATCGCTACACCTCTACTGGAGTAGCTGGTCTCTATGCGTATCTCGATCGAGACTCTAGGGAGTCACTAGATACACAGAGAGGGGTGGTCTACAGATGCTGCCGTAGCTCTCGTATCACGGGGTATATCTTCTATAGAGTCTGCTAATTGATGCGACAGACCCCGACAGATGGCCGTGAGAGGTGACTACTGCAGGATGATGGGATGAGTTGCTATGCAACGAAGCCAACCACAACCAGCCCCTCATCGGTGAGAGGTCGGTCATGACGGCTTGCTTGGTACGTTTCGTTCGTCAAGATTAGATCGCCATACATACTGTGATGGCTATCTAGTGAGTAGACTAGGACTCCCTAAGACGATCTGCTCGCCTAGGAGGGATCACATACGGTCTTCTCGACCGAGCGCCTACTACTTCTTCTTATGACGATTCTTACGTAGTCTCTTCTTACGCTTGTGCGTCGACATCTTGCGACGCTTGTGCTTCTTACCGTTTGGCATAATTGATTCTTTTGAATTGGTCTATATTGGATCCAAGGTCATGAGGTCCGTAGCTAGCCTCTATGCAGAAGCAACCGATGTCTTCCTCAGGACTATCTGCCTCAACTCACCCCCTGGGATACTATTTGATTATGGCTGTGAATGCCTTCGAAGGCTTGAACGTAGGAACCTTGCGAGCTGGTACGATGATCGTCGTCTGCTTGGATATGTTGCGAGCAGTCTTCTCTGCGCGCTCCTTGACGACAAAGCTACCGAAGCCTCTGAGGTAGACATTGTCTCCCTGGCTCATAGCGTTCTTGACTGTATCCATAAAAGCCTCTACGACCTGTAGTACCTCCTGTCGGTCTAAGCCTGTCGTGTCAGCTATACTCTTTACAACTTCTGCTTTAGTCATGTATTCTTAGTAATGGGTCTTATAGTGATTTGCGATGAGGCATCATGCTATAGCTCCGAGAGCGTGTGTGCATGGTGAATAAGTTGTGCATAAAGCAACTCACACCAACCTGCTCTAGCGTAAAAAATCAGAGGAGTGCTCTCGATCTTGTCCAAGAACACTCCTCTTCTTTTTGATATATACTCGCTTGTGGTATCAGTCTAGTGTCTTAAAGCGACTTAGAGGAAAGGGAGGTGGCTGGCAAGGCTCTATGTGTAGCCCCTAGGGGAGTCGAACCCCTCTTTCCAGGATGAAAACCTGGCGTCCTAACCGATAGACGAAAGGGCCAAATCGTTGCGCCAGTATCCTTAATATAGAGTTATATCCTCAGCGAACTGATACAGTATTGCGATGTGTCGTCGTAGACTAGAGAGAATTGAGGTGAAGAGCCAGCTTGGACTTCAGATTCGCAGCCTTATTGCGATGAATGATATTCTTACGAGCTAGACGATCTAGCGTAGAATATACCTTCGGCAAAGCCTGCTCAGCTTCCTGACGATCGGTCATGGCACGAAACTGCTTGATCATCGTACGCGACGTCTTGCTCGCATAGCGATTGCGAAGGCGACGCGTGGAACTCTGACGGATTCTCTTCAGCGTTGATTTATGATTTGCCATTCTTGTGATACTTAATTACTTGGTGTACGGTCGATATGCCAGACTCGCTAAGCGAAACAATGCATACCAGCGATTACTTGTAGCCCCTAGGGGAATCGAACCCCTATTTTCAGAATGAGAATCTGACGTCCTAACCGTTAGACGAAAGGGCCAGTAGCTACTTGCCAACTAATGCCGAATGTTCGGCTCTCGGGCAATTGTGATGCAAAGGTAATACAAATTTTTCTTCTGGCAAAAGATTCTCGCAAGAAAATTCTCCAAAAGAGAGATCACATCGCGGAAAACACAACTCAGCAGGCTGATAGTCACGCTCTTACGGAAAGTTTGCTCAAAACAGACTTTCTATCTCAAGTCACGACCCCAAAGGAGCTTTTCGCGAATTGCTTGAGCATAAGGCTTGTGTGAGAGGCGCAGCAGATGGGCTCGCTTGTCACTCTTGCGAGCAATGATCTCGACACCACAATCGTAGACCCGCAGATTACCATCGATCACGATAGAGAAGGTTGGATGTAGCGAGGAGACTCTCATCGTCAGCACACTGGTGTCAGGGAAGATGAGCGGAGCCATGTTGAGCGTGTGAGGTGCTATCGGCACCAGCAGCAACGTCTGGCATTGAGGGGTCACGATAGGGCCTCCCAGGCTGAGCGCATAAGCCGTCGAGCCCGAGGGCGTGCTCACGACCAAGCCGTCGGCAGCGTACTCAGCTAGCAAGTCGCCGTCTAGATCTACACGTATCTTGATGATAGATCCAGTCTCTCGCTTCTGCACCGCTAGATCATTGAGTGCCGTGCCAACATGCTCTCCCGCCACACTTACATCGATCAGCGAGCGAGTCTCTATGTCGTATTGCCCAGCCAGTAGGTCATCAAGATGAAGCAGAGCCTCTCGTGGCTCCATCTCGGTCATAAAGCCGAGGTGCCCGCAGTTGATCGCCCATATAGGCAGCTCCACATCTCGCAGCTTGTGCACAGCTCGCAGGAGGGTGCCATCCCCTCCGAGACTCAGAGCTATGTCGCCATAGGGCGTCTCGCCACCCAGCCGCATCTGCGGATAACCCTCCGGGATGCCCGCCTGCTGCAGTGCCTCCCAGAGCGGTGCCTCTATATAAAGGTCTACACCATGCTCTGCAAGTGCCGTCAGCAGTGCCGTCACATCGTCCGTGAGCCGCATCGTAGCATGGCTCCCATACACTGCTATCGTATTTATCTTGTGCCTATCCATCGGGGATGTCTGATCGCATCGCTACAAAAGTACCGAAAAGAAGGCAGACCCCCAAAGAGCTGTCCCCCGCAAAACAATCGAATGCGTAGCACTTACTCGATCATAAAGAGCTTGGCCGATATGCGCACCCACTCGTTGATCTTCTTGACTTGGACGACCCGAGCGTAAAACTCTTTGCCAGCGTCCATCAGCCGTGATATGACTAGATTGAGCTCTTGTGGCACATAGCCTATGCGGTGCTCCTCGTAGTAGATGGCGATAGCGTTTTCGTCGTGCTCGTTTTGCGGCTGTCGCACCATACGTAGCACTGTGTCAGGCAGTAGCGTAGGGTAAAGCTCCTGTACGATAGGGCAGAAGGTGGTCCCAGCGACTACGATGTCTAGGAGGAAGATCTCCCGCTTGGGTAGTCCTAATGCGTTGATGCCTTCAGTGCCAATGAGCGCTAGTAGCTCGGGACTGACTGGTATGATCTCGTTACTCATAGATTATGTGACTTATATTCCTCCATCAGTGTGATGATCGTCTGCATCTCCTTCTCGCTCGCCTCAAGCTCCTGGATGATTGCTTGCAGCTCAGCTTGCTTCTCTAGTATCTTTACGGGGCTTGATAGCAACTCTTCTTGATCAAAGGGGAAGCTCTTCGACCGCTTGGCCATCCTAATCTCGAGGGTACTCTTCTTCTCTCGTAGTTTTTCGATTTCTGCCGAGAGCGTCTCAGGATCTGAGGGGAGCTCCTCCGAGTGCTTCTCTTTGTTCAGCAGAGCCAGCACAGCTCGTAACTGCGGTAGGTCTCCGATCTGATAAGCCTTCACTGTGATCAGAAAGAGTCGCTTGTCCTCCTCCGTATAGTGTGGGTTGAGGTCTGGGTGGAGTCGCTTGACGAGGGTTTTGTAGATCTCCCTGAGCTCTTTGGTCTCTTGGGAAGAGAGGTGCGGCCTGTCCCAATACTCCTTAGCCGCTTTGAGTTGAGCCAGCTTTCGCTCCAGGAGCTGATGAAACTCTAGCCGCTGCTGCGCCATCTGCTTGTCTATCTCGGCGAGGTCGGGAGCTTCGTCTCGATTGATGTAAGCCTGCAGGAGCGACCGCCTGAAGCGGAGCGTGGCCAAGGAGAGCCCTAGACGCAACTGGGTGTACAGCAACTTGCCGAAGTAGTGCATGTAGAGCGCAGATAGGTGAGGCGCCTCGTGATCCGTCATTTCCTGATACTGGGAGACGAGTGCCGTGTAGTCCGCGACGAGTGTCTCGTACTGCTCCCGAAGCTTCTGATACTCGGGAGAGCATGCTAGCGGGTTCATATCTGTCATGGCATTTCTTCTGTTAGGGCTAATCTGGGAACTAAGATAGTGTTTTTAGCGCAAAGAGCTTAGTATCTCGAAGGGCTTAACCTTCGATCTGCTGCCAGAATGGAGTCGCCGCCACTCGGCTTACCAAGGCCTCTGGCGTGGTAGCTAGCTCCCCGGCGATGTGGGCGTAGGTTGCCTCTATCGCCTTTCGATGCGTAAGTCCGTTGGGGATCTCATCGGTCTCGACGAGGAGAGCCTTCGCCTCATAGGCTAAGTGCAAAGCCTCAGCATCGTAGCGACGGCCGAAGGAGAGCGCAAAGCCCTTGCTCAGCATCATCTGCGCCACCTCTTCCCTAGCGCGAAAGCCGTGTAGCACCATCGGGGGGAGCTGCGCAAACTCTTGCGCCATCTGACTACGCAGCTCAATCATCTCAGCCCACGCACGTACTGTGTGTAGGAGGATAGGGCGATGTAGCTGACAGGCTAAGCGCATCTGCGCCTCTAGCCAGACGAGTTGCTCTGCGAGTGTCGCATTGCTCCGCACCTTGTCGATGCCACACTCGCCAATGGCGACGATCTGAGGAGCAGACGCCAGGCAACTCTGCATCTGATCAATGAGTGCTGTCAGACTTTGCTCTGGAGGCAGTGACCAGGGGTGAAAGCCTATCGAGTAGAGCTGGCCCTCCTCGATTGCGACACCACCGCTCCACTCGAGACTGTTGCATAAAGGCGAATCGCTGTGTTGCTTTCGGGATTCGGCTTCGGTCACATACGGATGTATGCTCCCTTCAGACCTCCCCCTCAGCGCCTTGCGCTTCATCCTTTCTGCAAAGTCAGGACAATCTTGCAAGCAAGATTGTGAGACTGTTGACTTTTGCAACAGTCTCCACTCTGTGTAGGTGAGCGAGCGAATTGCTTGGCAGCCCGTCTCGGGGCTGTGCGTGTGGCAGTCTAGAAGTTTGAGACGGCCTGTGCCTTGCTCTGCTGCTCTGATCTCCTGGCTCATTGTCGTGGTGGCACGGGGTCGTAACCCACATGTCGGTTGAAGGGGTTACACCGTAAGAGTCTCCAGATAGTTAGCCAGCTTCCCTTTAGAGCTCCATGCACCCGTAGTGCCTCTAGTGCGTACTGCGAGCAGGTCGGCGTAAAGCGACAGCTGGGTGGCAGTAGCGGCGAGATAAAGTGACGATAAAACTTGACAGGATAGCTCAGCAGGCGTACCGCTAGCGAGAGTTGCTGTGCGTTGTCTTGTTCAGCTTTTGTAGTCCGTTTTTGACGATCGGCTGCGGGTTCAGTAGCGGGGGAGGTCGGGTTAGCTTTTTCTATCTCCTTGACGATACGTGCTACGGCTCGCTCTACCGCTTGCTCTAGCTCTGGATAGGTCGGCATCGTCTTGGCGACAGATTGTAGTGCCACTCGTATCGTACAGTGGTGCTGGGTCGCAGCCTGCCAGAGCGGAGCTTTGTGGAGGCGATAAGCAACGCGGGTCATGCGCTTGATGCGGTTGCGATCGACTGCATGCTTGAAGCGACGCTTAGCGACCGAGGTCATGACGGCCACCTGCGCCTGCTCTCCTGGCGTCTCCGTGGTGATAGGCTCCGCAAGCCATACGATGCGGATGGGGTAAGAGACGAACGAACGCCCACAGCTATGCAGTCGCTCTATCTCCCCACGCAGATAGAGTCGCTCATCTTTGGGTAGACGTTGGTTCTGGTGGGAGCGAGGGGAGTCTTCCTCCGTAGTCATCCCTCTTGCTCGGCAAGGTAGTTGTGCAGTAGCTTAGGCATCGGCGGATCCTGACGACTGCCCGTAGACTTGATATCTACTCTGAGCCCTAGCTCCTCAGCTTTCTGTGCGGTCTTAGGACCTACTGTAGCGATGATCATATCCTCCTGCTTGAAGTCAGGGACATTCTCAAAGAGCGAGGTGATCCCTACGGGACTGAAGAAGATGATCATATCGTAAGGTAGTGGCTTCTCAAGCTCTAGCTCACGAGGTATGGTGCGGTACATGACCGACTTGGTATAGTCTATCCCAGCCTCTGTCAGCAGGTCGGAGAGCTTAGCGCTGTGCTCCTCTGCGACGGGGAGGAGGTACTTCTCCCCTTTGTGCTTGACAATCACCTTGACAAGGTCTTCGGTACGTCCTGTCGGTGAGAAGAAGACCTTGCGCTTGCGGTAATTGACAAACTTCTGTAAGTATGGCGCGGACATCTCTGAGCTGCAGTAATACTTCATCGTGTCTGGCATCGTGATGCGCATCTCTTTCATCAGGGTGAAAAAGTGCAAGATAGCAGTACGAGAGGTAAAGATGATGGCTGTGTAATCCAATGGATTGATGCGCTGCTGGCGAAACTCTTTTGCTTCAACTGTCTCGACACGAATGAACTGCTTGTAGTCAAGCTCCACTTGATACTTTTCAGCGACTTCGGTGTAGGGATTAGCCATCAGTGGAGCGGGCTGAGAAATAAGTATTTTTTTAATCCGGGACATACGCACAGGCAGGGGCTAATGGTATATGATAGATTCTTTCACAGGATCAGCATTCCAAAGCCTATGAGATAGGCAAGAGGAGCCATTTCCTGGCTGCAAAGGTACAAAGAAATAAGCAAAGGAGTCACCCCAGCCTCCCCAAGCCAGCGTGCTGTGGGCACGATGATCGCAAGGCGCCACAAGAGAATTACAGAGATCGTCAGCCAGAGTGCGCCCCCCTGCCAGACGCCCGCCAGTAGTAGCAAGCAGCTTAGGTAGAGAGGCAGCGGCCACAGCCACTCCAAGATGCCGTAGTGACGCACCCAGTGTAGGTAAAAGGCGGAGTCGAGATAGATCCCCGCCAGCAAACGGTTGAACCCTAGGTACAGTCCGCTCAGGATCAAGCTACAGAGTGCTAGCAGCCCTACCTGCGAGAGCGTCGTCCACAGTTCGCCAGAGGGAAGCCCAGCATAGTAGCGTAGTAGCAGATAACCAGTCACGCCGACCAGCAGGTGTCGTTGCAACCCTCCGAGGATCGCATAGGTACCGACAGATACCCGATGCACTAAGCTGCGAAAGAAAATGTGTCCTCTATTATATAGTAGCGCATCTACCGAGCGGGACAAGAGAGAGCCGACCCACATCTGCATCAGTGCTGGGAGTAAGAGCAGTATGAGGAGCAATAGTAAGATGATATCCTCTGCTCCTCGATCTACCCCAAAGGGAGTCAACGTCCACAACCCGACCGAGCTCTCCATACACGCAAGAGTAATCTACAATGTGGCTAGATGAGCGCGTAGCTGCGCCACCTGCTCCTCCAGATCCTGCACCCCATCATTGCGGATCTGATAGAGAGGCAGCTCTGGATACCTCTGCTGCAGAGTTGTAAAGGTGTACGATGCTTGACGATCGATCCGTGCCTGCACCTGCTCGCGGGTGGTTCCGTCGCGCTTTTGGACACGAGCCACACGTACCGACTCAGGAGCCGTCACGACGACCACAGCGTCGCAGAGACGATAGAAGCCTGACTGCCACAAGATAGCACTCTCTAGGACGACCCACCCCTCGGGGAAATCCTGCTCCATCGCCCACGCCGTCAGTCTCTCAGACACATAGGGGTGAATGATCTGCTCTAGCTGGTGCAATAGCGACTTACCCGCATCAGATGGTGCGAAAACCTTGCGAGCGATCTCATCATAGCGAGGCTTTCCATCTGGATTATAAACTTCTGCACCTAATAATGCGACCACTTGTTGACGCACCTGCTCGCTCTCGGTGTAAGCTCCACGAGCTACCGCATCGCTATCCATTAGGGGTAGCCCCGCCTCGACAAGCATCTGACCGACGAAGCTCTTGCCCGCACCGATTCCTCCTGTCAATCCTAAGATGCGAGGGGGCCTTGAGGAGGAGGTGAGCTGCTTTTCGGTCATGTCCAGTAGCCACTACGGCTCAGCAGTCTCTAGGATATACTGTACCGCCTTGGGAGAGGGCATAGCGCGCACCACCCAGTCGGGTAGTCCCTCGACTCTCACGGGTAGCATCTCCGGTCGTTTCTCGCCCTGCTGCACCGCTTCTGCGAGCTGTTGCAGATCGACCACCACCGAGATCTTGTCCCCGATAGGCTTATTGTAGTCTGTGATAGGCATCGTCAGGGTCAGAGAGACACGAGCTGGGAGCAACTTAGCGACAAAGCCTGAGGGCGTGTTAAGTGCCTCGACAGGTAGCTCGATGCGTCTCTCCGTCAGCTCGACGACTGAGATCTGCAACTGCACACTATCGGGCGAGGTATAGACGTGGGGGATCTCTTCAAACGGCACCCGCACCGCTTTGTCTTGCGATAGGTTCTTGTAGGTCAACGCTTTGGTATGTATCTCGCTAATCCCCGCCAGGGCTTCACGACTACCATACAGCTCGACCGTCGTAGGAGTCATCGTCAGCGGCAGTACCATATAGCCATCCTTAGCAGAGGCCGACACATGGTTCACCACTGGCACCTCTTTCCTCTGGAGAGGGAATGCGCGCAGCGAAATCTGATTAGGATAGATGTCGCGAATCTGTATAGAGCTCCCCAGGCTCTCACGCACCTTCTGTGTCAAGACAGCACTGCTAAAGAGGATGCGCCCCCCCTGCGGCACTCGCTGTGGCATAGAGAGCGAAATCGGAGGCACGCCCTTCATCCAGCGGAAGAGGAGCTGAGAGCCTTTTGCCGAGACGCTGACATCTAACGCCGTTGGCTGATCCCCCTCTAGTCCTATCTCTCCCGGCATCTCCTCATATACGATAGGTACATGAACTATCGAGGTTGTGCTACGGGAGAGCGTCTGCATAAACCATAAGGCGGTCGCTAAGAGTACCCATACAGCGATCCCCAGCAGTCGTCTCAAGCGAGGAACACGCTGCTTACGCACCACAGGATCTCCACCTGTGCGAGGCTTAGGGGTCAGATTGAGTCGCACTGCTCCCGTCTTAAAAGTTCGGAGAGGCTATTAGCGTGCGTTGGGATCCGTGCCGAGCGGATAGACCGAGCTCTTGGCAATCTCTATGCGCACGTCACGAGCTATCTCTACCTCAAAGGTCTGCTCGTTTACCTTGCGGATCTCGCCATGCACACCACCAGCCGTTATGACTGCATCGCCTACAGCGAGCGAATCACGCTCCTGCTGCAGCTTCTTCTGACGCTTGCTCTGAGGACGGATGAAGAAAAGCCAGAAGATCAAGATGATGACTGCAAAGAAGACGAGCGAAGTCCACGCAGGAGCGCCCTGCTGTGCTGCCTGTAGAAGGAATATATTCATAGGTATCTATAGTTGATGAATTCAATTACTTCTGCAAACTTACAAAAAACCGACCGCATAGCGCATTTCCTCCCTATCGCTCGATCACACAAATCTCGAGGTACTTGTGCGAATAGGGTTAGAATAACGCCTGTAACCCAGTGTAGGGACGTCCTCCCACTAGACACACCCGAGCGTCCGTCCCCGCTAAAGGTTACAACGTCCAGCTTTTACGATGACGGGTTATATGTCTCGCTCTGACGGGACTGACTTCCTCCGACTGGACGCTCAGACCGTGTGTCTCTACAGGGTGACGTCGGGGGAGGACAGGGCCACGGACCGGAGGAGATTAGGAGAGGCGCTCGAGCCAGACGGGGAGGTCGGCGAGGTGGGCAGCGAGCGACGAGGGGGCGGTGGCGGTGGGCGACGAGAGGGGGTTGTCGGCGAAGATGCCGTAGAGGGCGGTGCCGGAGCCGGACATGGCGGCGTAGAGGGCGCCGTGACGGTAGAACGTGTCTCGCAGAGCGGCTAGCTCGGGGTAGTGCGCGAAGACGACGGACTCGAAGTCATTGACGATGCGCTCCCGCCACTGCGCTATCGGTTGCTCTAGTAGTGGAGCGAGCTTGCCCTCCGCCTCGGGGTGGCGTGTCACCTGTCGATACGCCTCGGCAGTGCTCATACCGATGGGGGGCTTGACGACGAGGAGCCATTTGCTGAGGAGTGCGGACGGCATCGTGAGCGGTGTGAGCCTTTCGCCACGGCCTGTGACCAGCATGGGGCGGGACTGGATGAAGAAGGGGCAGTCGCTCCCGAGCTCTCCAGCCAGCGTCTCCAGTTGTTCCGGAGAAAGCTCTAAGCGGCACAGTTCGTTGATCGCTAGGAGCGTGTAGGCGGCATCGGCGGAGCCCCCGCCGAGACCAGCTTCTGTCGGGATCGTCTTCTCGAGCTTGAGCCGTAGCGGAGGTATCTCCGGGTGGTGCGCTCGGAGTAGCTGCACCGCTCTGTAGATCAGATTGCGCTCGATGGGTAGTTCGCCTGCCAGACCAGCTATCTCGTATGAGTCCGCCGTGGCTCCAGCAGCTATCTCTACCGTGAGCTGGTCCGCCCAGCCAATGGGGAGCATGCAGCTCTCGATGTCGTGGTAGCCGTCTGGTCGGCGACGTAAGATACGCAGCCCGAGGTTGATCTTAGCGTGTGGGTGTATGATCATATCGTGGTCACTCTTCGATTACTTATTCTTATATAGGTGTACCCCGTCGGTACGGTAGCGGTCGTCTGTCTCGAGGAGCTGCTGCAGGATCGGGAGCAAAGCTTTCGGCTTGACCTCAAGTCTCTTAGCCAAAGTCTGCAGGGTAAGCGAAGGCACCTCCATTTGCTCTAGAAAACTCTTGAGGCGTGTCTCTAGATCCTCCTCACTACGCTGGGAGCGCGCCTTACGAGCTAGACAAAGGTCACAGCGCCCGCACGGCTCAGCCAGCTCCTCGCCGAAGTAGTGTAGGAGCATCGCCTGTCGGCACCCCTGCTGACCGTCTAGGTATGCGATCGTGGCGGTGAGTCGCTTGGTCATCGCCTCCTTGCGCAGCTCGTACACTTCGGGGGGGATGAGGAAGTGGTGCTTGCGCTCCCGCCGTGTGTAAAAGAGGATACGGGGCAAACGCTTGCGCGGGACGTAGTGAATGATGCCTCGCTGGCTCATTCGGACTAGGCTGTCATAGACCTCTTCTCCCGTCAGGTGGGTCTGTATGGAGAGGGTACGCTCGTCGATGAAGACGTAATCGGCAAAGAGTCCCGAGTAGTTTCTCAAGACAGCTCGTAGCACTTTGTCATCCTGGGCGGACAAGCCTCGGATGTAGTATAGCTCTTCTCTAGAAACCTCTACGATGAGCCGTGAGCGCGCCTCGTCGAGGAGTAGCTCCCAGGCGCCCGCCAGCTCGAGGATATGCAGTGCGCTCAAGCTACGTATCGGGTGCAGATGCTCCGTGCATACAAACGCCTCTAGATCTATCTCATAGCTGCGCTCCATGCCCTCGCCGAGACCTATCCCTAGGTAGCTGTAGAGGGTATCGTAGATGTCACGGATGTAAGCTTTGTCAGGAAATTCGTTTTGCACCCGCTGCTGGAGCATGCCACGATCCCGTCGCTCATATAGCACCACGGCAAAAGCGCGCAGCCCGTCACGCCCCGCACGCCCCGCCTCTTGGAAGTACTCCTCCAGAGCCACCGGCATACTCCAGTGCACCACGAGACGCACATCGGGCTTGTCTATGCCCATGCCGAAAGCATTCGTGCAGACCATCACACGCACCTCGCCCGCCATCCAGGCGTTTTGCTTGATTTCTCGCTCCGCATGGGTCAGCCCCGCGTGGTAGTAGTGTGCCGAGACGCCCGCCTCTTGTAGCATCTCAGCCAGCTCTTGCGTCTTCTTGCGATTGCGACAGTAGACGATCGCGCTACCACTCGTCGAGGCGAGGATATGGAGGAGCTCCGTCGCCTTGTCCGTTGTGGGTCGTACGATATACTGCAGGTTGTCCCGTGCGAAAGAGCTACTGATGACATGTGGCTCACGAAAGCTCAGGCGCGCCATCACGTCGGCGACCACCTCTGGCGTAGCGGTCGCTGTGAGCGCTAGGAGTGGCACAGCGGGGTAGTAGCGACGTATCTCTGCGATCTTTAGATAACTGGGGCGGAAGTCGTAGCCCCACTGCGAGATACAGTGACACTCGTCCACCACGATCAGCTGTATCGGTAGTTCGGGTAGACAGGCGAGAAAGAGTGGCGAGCTGAGTCGCTCAGGCGAGAGGTAGAGGAACTTACACCCGCCATACAGGCAATTGTCCAAGGCACGATGGATCTCCTTGTACTCCATACCCGAGTGGATAGCCACGGCAGACATGCCCCGCTTGTTGAGGCCATCGACCTGATCCTTCATGAGTGCTATGAGCGGTGTGACCACGAGCGTCAGTCCGTCGTGTAGCATCGTCGGCACCTGAAAGGTGATGCTCTTGCCTCCACCCGTGGGTAGCAGCCCGAGCGTGTCTCGCCCCGCCAAGACGCTGTCGATGATCTCCGCCTGCTTGAGCCGGAAGGCGGGGTAGCCCCAGTAGCGATGAAGTACTCCTAGGGGGGTAGTCTCATCGTCTGCAGAGGCGGTCTGCGATGTCTCTAGTTGGTCGCTTGCCGGTTGAGTAGAGGTCTCGCCTAGCTGCTCGCGCTCGGTGTCAGCTCGCGGGTCGGTCGCTATATCACGCCACAGGTCCTCCTGCTCCTCGAGGAGCAAGTCCCAGTCGACAGCTTCGCTGTGCTCAGAGGAGTTGCCTGCCACCTCATCGCTGGGAGGCAAAGAGGTCCTCTCCGGGTCGTTGAGGTTTGACATCCTTGACTAGTAATTGCAGAGAGACAACTCCGTTAAAGTGGTTTTCATCTATTTGGTAGACAAGGGCAAAGGGCGCATTCGCTCTCCCCGCCGAAGACTTCTTAACGAAGCGGAAGGCTGGAGCTTGGTTGAACGCGATCCCTGGGCAGTGCTTCTTAGACCCCAGAGTAGGTATAGCATCTACCTTAAAGTGCTCGCCATTGCGCCCCACAGCTCTGCTCGCCCCCCCGTCATAGAGTTGCTGCGTCACAAAGAGGGGCTGGTAGTTGTCCGGCCCATACGGGGCAAAGCGCTGTATCGTCGTGTAGAGTCTCTGCGTCACCTCACGAAGCTCTATCTCGGCATCGATCTCTATCGGTGTGGACTGTGCTCGGTCACTAGTTGTCACCGCATTGACTCCCTGTATGTAAGCACGAAAGTCGGGGAGCTTGTCTGGCAGGAGGGTCAGCCCAGCGGCATAAGTGTGGCCGCCGAAGTTTAAGAGCAGATCTCTAGCCTCCTCGATGATACTGTAGATGTCTATCCCGCCGACACTCCGCGCCGATCCCACAATCCGGTCGCTCGTGCCTGTCAGCACGATCGTCGGTCTATTGGTATACTCGGCCACACGCGAGGCGACGATCCCTATGACCCCTTTGTGCCAGTCAGGCTGGTAGAGGACTACGATGGGCTGATGCGCCAGCTCAGGGTTGACCTGTAGGAGCTGCATAGCTTCGTCGGTCGTAGAGCGGTCTAGCTCACGACGACGCACGTTGTACTCGTCGATCAGCTCGCTCATGCGGGCTGTCGTCTTCGCATCATTGCTCAGGAGCAGATCGACAGCCTCTCGGCCATTCATCATACGTCCCGAGGCGTTGATCCTCGGCCCGATCTTATAGATGATATCGGCCATCGTGATCTTACGCCCCTCGAGACCACAAGTCTTGATGATCCCCTTGAGTCCCATCGAGGGATTGCGATTGAGCTGACGCAGTCCATAGTGCGCCAGGATCCTATTCTCATCCATCACAGAGACTAGATCGGCAGCGATACTCACTGCGACGAGGTCTAGGAGCTTAAAGAGCGAAGCCGAGGGGAAGCCATTGTTCATCCCAAAGGCCTGCATAAACTTAAACGCCACGCCACACCCGCAGAGCTCCTCAAAGGGGTAGTGACAGTCTGGTCGCTTAGGATCTAGGACGGCCGCCGCATCGGGTAGCTGGTCGTCTGGGTGGTGGTGGTCGCAGATGATAAAGTCTATGCCCAGCGTCTTAGCATAGGCTATCTCGTTGATAGCCTTGATGCCACAGTCCACCACAATGATTAGCGTCGCACCTATCTCGTGGGCATGGTCCACGCCCCGATAAGATACGCCGTACCCCTCATCGTCCCGTCCTGGGATATAGTAGCTCAGGAGGTGCTCGCTACAGCCCGCCGAGCGGAGGTACTTATAGATTAGTGATACAGCCGTCGTGCCATCTACATCGTAGTCGCCGTATATCATGATATGCTCCTTGCGCCCGAGCGCCTTGTTGAGACGCTTGACCGCCAGATCCATATCTTGCATCAGAAAGGGGTCGTGCAGATCCTCCAGCGATGGATGAAAGAATCGCTGAGCCTCTGCTTCCGTACGGATACCGCGACGATAGAGTAGGCGTCCCGCCACAGCGGGTATTCTCAAGGCGTGCGCCAGTTGAGAGCCACCCACCTCCTCCTCTCGGGTGAAGGGAGTGTATTGCCATTCGTTCGTCATTATATTGTTTTATTTTTTTTGTCATAGGGAGAGTGGATAGGCTAGGAGCAGACCAAGGCACCTGACTCGCTATGGAAGCGGTCCGGGCAACTTGGATAGAAAACGATTTACAGCTCATTACTAGCGTATTATATTGTCATCGCCTAGAGCGAAGCTTGCGATAAGGTCGCATCTCCGCATTTTAGGCTCCGTAAATGTACGAAATAATATCGAGATAGCGTATGCCGCCGCGTCACATTTCACAGCTGACACATTATAATAATGAGTTCATCCAAGCCCCGCTTGTCGCTCATGTGTAGCTCCTGCAAGAGCGATTATGATGCGTCAGCCCTGTTTGGGCAAAATTAGACGTCGGCTCGCTACAATAATTTAGAACTGATTGCATATTGAGACGGTTCTGTGTCGGGGAAAAGTGATTTCCACGTGGATATTTCGAAATTCCCACGTGGAGAATAAAAAATTCTTCGGAGGAATGAAATAAAACTTCGGAGGAATGAAATGAAACTTCGGAAGAAATGATTCGCCCCCACGTGGGGAATAAAAAATATCCACGTGGAGATTTGAGATTCCCCACGTGGATATTCAAGAAAGGAGGGGATCGGACGAATCTCCCCGTAAAGATATGTAAATAGGGATTAGAGGTTAGAGATCGGAGGTTAGAAGTTAGAGATTAGAAATTATTGCTGTCCGATAAAAGTCAGAAAGGACATACCGAGGGGGCTTAATCGCTGAATTGAAGCGGTTGAGCTTTCTGATTTTGCTTTCCAAGCCCCCCCTTTTGGGCAAAACGTCTTCTTGACTTCAAATATCACTAGTTTTTCAACAGTGTCGCCACCTAAGCAAATGTTTTTCAGTGAGTAAATCGGCTGTTCGATAAAGATGGACATCCTTTTCATCGTCTGATTAGCTCTATAGTAGGGATAAATCCTTTGAAATAAGAAATTCTTCTTCCGCTGAAAAACTTTTATCGGACAGCAATGCTTCTATATAAGGCTAGTGACACAAAAGCTTGAAGATGTGTATGACGCCTTGCATATCAACGACCTTAGCTATATATAGTCCGACCTCCCACGAGGGGAGGTCGTTATGCGGGGCGTACCCATCGGAACCCCCAGTCGTTCGGGCTGCGCCCTCCGACTGGGGGCTAGGATCCGTCCGACCGCTTTGCGGTCGTCCCTCGCTAAGCCTGAGAGCGAAACGTCATTATCATCGTTTGTGACCTCCGCAGGAGGTGATACGAAGGATCCATATTACAGATAAGCGTCGTTTGTGACCTCCGCAGGAGGTGATACGAAGGATCCATATTGCGGATACACGTCGTTTGTGACCTCCGCAGGAGGTCAGACGAATCATAGCCCCCAGTCGGAGGGCGTAGCCCGAACGACTGGGGGGGATAAGACGTTGCCCATTGATCGACCCCTTGTGGGTCGGACTAGGAACAGCAAACACATTTGACTTGATCGATGGGGCGATAAACTGGCGACCTATCGGGGCACACGGCTAGTTCGAGTCAGAGGACCTCATTACAGCGGAATACTCACAAGATATGCGGGATTGCGGGATCTAGGGTAAGTGATGTGGTCAGCCTTCTTTTTTACTACCTTTGATGAGCAATCGAGTCTAGAGCGATATATGTTTTACGAGTTAATCAAAGAGGCAGGCGATGCCTGGTGGGTACAGCCCGACTGCCCCTGTCAGCCATTTCTACAGTACACCTTGGAGCGGGGCAAGCTACGTGATGCGCAGATAGAGGCTATATGCCACTACCTTTACCTCAAGGTGGCACACGAAAGTAAGCCTCTATATCAGACATTTACCGAGCACTTCCGATCGCAGACGTTATGAGTACAGATAATTATATCTCGCTTTATTATCACCTCGTCTTCTCAACGAAGGAGCGAAAGCCGTCTATCCGCCCTGACATACAGGGGCGCCTATATGCCTACATACAGGCTTGTACCAAATCTGGATCCTACTCTGTTATAAATGTAAATGGGATGACAGATCATATCCACATCTTACTGGTTGCTTATTCGGGAGAGTTTGTTGTCTCACACTTTGTCCGAGAGATCAAGAAGTCGACCAATAAGTTCCTAAATACAGAGGTAAGTACACGTGGATCTTTTGCTTGGCAAGAGGGGTACTTTGCGAGTACAGTGAGCCGTCGGGATGTCGTAGCTGTTAGCTCCTATATTGATAGGCAAAAAGAGCATCACGGCAAGCTTGGCTTTGAGAAAGAATTAACAATGATATTTGGATTAGGTGCAGCTCAAGACGAGTCACACTCGTAACCCAAGTTTTACGGGAGAGAACGTGTAGCGGCTGCTGGTAGCAGGCGGTAGCGTTTGTGGTATGGACTTTGTGTCCTCCAGATTTTCATTGCTGTCCTTTCTGCCTTTTATCGGACAGCAATAATTAGAAATTGGGATCGGAGCTATCGGAAGGATCGGGAGTGTCTAGCGAAAAGGTGTCCGTCCCCGAACCAGCCTGGACGGGTAACAAACTTAACGCTGTAACCCTTCGATACAGCGGACTCATGAGACGTGTAGTGATATGTGAGGATGCGGTAATGGACGCGGTGGAAGGGGACGCAGAGTTCGTGCGGCTAGCCTTTGCGGTGCTGTATCGTCGAGTAGGCCTGCTGGAGTAGCTCGAGGGTGTCACGCGCTGCCTCCTGCTGAGCGCGCTTCTTACTGCTGCCAGCACCGCGCCCTACGGGCTTGCCATCGATCCAGACGCTGTAGACGAAGTGATCGTGTGGCGCCATATCGTGCTCCTCGAGACGGAATTCGTGCGAGAGGTGATGCTTTTGCACCCACTCGATGAGCTCGCTCTTATAGTTCTGAATGCTCGCCACCGTGTGCGCCTGCATATCGCGATAGGTGGGGAGGATAAAGTCGCGGACGAAGTCCTGCGTACGGGCATAGCCCTGATCGAGGTAGATGGCTCCGATGAGTGCCTCCACGGTGTTGCCGTAGATGTCTACCGAGTTGTCTAATGCGCTCGGCACCATGACGATATAACGCTCTAGATGCAGACGTCGCCCCACCTCGTTATTGACGGGACGGCTCACGAGCGAGCTCTTGCACTTGCTCAGCTCACCTTCGTCCCATGTGGGATGGAGATGATAGAGGTAGGTGCAGATAGAGGCTTCGAGGACTGCATCACCGAGGAACTCAAGTCGCTCATTATTGAGCTTCTCACCACCCTCCCCGATGATCGTGCAGGAGCGGTGACGCATCGCTAGCAGGTAGAGGTCTGTGCGGACTGGCACGATGCCTATCCGATCGAAGAGTGTGGTCAGATTGGGCGTGCGCTGCGAGCTGCCACTACGTATGCCGCGCCACCAATGCTGCCAGCGCTCGCCTAGCTCCTGAAGCCACATCCTAGTCTTAGAGCGTCTCATTAGACTCATAGCTCTGCCTCTCTAAAGGAGCAAAAAGAGCGACACCCCTCCACACTCGTCGACTCTAAAGTAACGTGCGTGAAGGGGTGTCGCTGATAGGTTATCATAGGACTCTATGTGGCGCGATCGACCTGTAGTGAATGTGCGCTTACTGAACCTTCTTGAAGATGACGCAAGCGTTGTGGCCTCCGAAGCCGAAGGTGTTGCTCATGGCTACGTTGATGGTACGCTTTTGCGCCTTGTCAAAGGTGAAGTTGAGCTTGTAGTCTATCTGATCATCTTCGTCGCCTGGCTCATGATTGATGGTCGGTGTGACGACATCTTCCTGGATGGACTTGACGATAGCCATGGCCTCTAGAGCTCCCGTAGCACCGAGGAGGTGCCCTGTCATAGACTTTGAGGAGCTGATGTTGAGATCGTAAGCTTTGTCGCCCCAGACGCTTTGGATCGCTTTGACCTCTGAAGCATCACCGACGGGTGTCGAGGTGCCGTGAACGTTGATGTAGTCTACATCCTCGGGCTTCATGCCTGCATCCTCTAGGGCGCGGGTCATCACGAGCTTGGCACCCAGTCCCTCCGGGTGGCTAGCGGTCAGGTGATACGCATCGGCCGATAGACCGAAGCCGGCAAACTCTGCATAGATCTTAGCACCACGGGCGACCGCGTGCTCATACTCCTCTAGTATAAGGATAGCAGCACCCTCGCCTAGCACAAAGCCGTCACGACTTGCGCTGAAGGGACGAGAGGCGGTCTCGGGAGAGTCGTTGCGTGTGGAGAGAGCGTGCATGGCGTTGAAGCCTCCGATACCAGCGACCGTCACAGCAGCCTCACTACCACCGGCCACCATCATCTTTGCCTTGCCGAGACGTATCATGATAGCTGCATCGATGATCGCATTCGTCGAGGAGGCACAAGCTGAGGCAACGCTATAGTTGGGTCCATGGAAGCCGTACTCGATCGATACGAGTCCAGCAGCGATGTCGGAGATCATCTTCGGGATGAAGAAGGGGTTGAAGCGGGGCCCCCGCTCGGGGTCATACTGCATGATCTCCTCCTGGAAGGTCTCTAGCCCTCCGATACCTGCGCTGATGATGACGCCGACCTCGTTTT